>Ga0209384_1000113_pt1 | contig 54897 bp, 46 predicted proteins | sample CoawatmetaG05DNA_FD_187511 | JGI IMG/M metagenome (GOLD analysis project Ga0209384, IMG submission 187511) | Marine microbial communities from the West Antarctic Peninsula - Coastal water metaG058-DNA (SPAdes) (version 2) | ecosystem: Environmental > Aquatic > Marine > Coastal ... | reverse complement strand
ACCCTGGTTATTCAGATTTTAACAGTGCAAGTTCTGCTCAATCGTTTAACTTTTCACCTACAATGACTAGCCCCATTTCACATGGAGCAAATGCATTAAAGTTAGAAAATGAAATAATTGCAGAGCCTGTTACAAACACTGCATCATCAGAAATGATAAGTGAGCAAACTGCTACTAATCAAGAAGTTGAAAGTATTGTTGAAAATAATCAATCAAATGATTATGAGCAATGTTTTTCAGAGGAAGCACTTACAACTGCACAACCTGAAGAAAATAGCTCGATAGAGGAAGAGCATGTTTCTAATGGACTTGAAAACTTTGGTGTAGAAGGTGAAGATGCTCCAGATCTATTTAGTTCGGATAGTGCAACTTCAGAGACAGAAGGATTTTTATCCACTGAAACTTCGGAAAATACTTCAGAAGATGATGATCTAGAAATTCCAGCATTTTTAAGAAGACAAAAGAATTAATGGTCTTCAAAAAAATAAATGATAGCCACCATAATACCAGATGTGAGAAATCATTATCCGGTATTGCTCAGTGAAATAATTAGCATTATTACCCCTCAATATGGTGGCACATTTATTGACTGCACGTTCGGTCAAGGTGGATACACAAAAAAAATATTAAATTTCCCAGAAACAAAAGTAATTGCATTAGATAGAGATTCAGAGAGCTCTAAAAAAGCTCAAGAACTTCAAAATAGTTTTGAAGATAGGTTGTTATTTAAAAATATCAAATTTAGTCAATTAAATAATCTAAAGTTAAAGGATGAAAATATCAAAGCTGTAATTTTTGATTTAGGGTATTCATTGAATCAGATTAAAGACCCAAAAAAAGGTCTTTCATTTGATACTATAGGCGAACTTAATATGAAAATGGGGATAAATGATTTTTCAGCAAAAGAAGCAATTAATCAATTAGATGAAAAAGAGCTAACAAAGATATTTAAATATTTTGGTGATGAAGCAGACAGTAAAAGAATAGCACACAATATTGTTGAAGACAGATCCAAAAGAGAAATCACAACAGAAGAGTTAGTTAGAATTATAGAGTCTTCGAAAAGAAAAAGAAATTATAAAACACATAGTGCAACTAAAATTTTCCAAGCATTAAGAATATTTGTAAATAAAGAAATTAGTGAACTAATTTATGGATTAATTAATGCAGCTAAAGTTGTTAAAAAAGATGGTGTTATTGCAGTTGTAACATTTCATTCACTAGAAGATAAAATTGTTAAATACTTTTTTAAAAGTTTATCTGAAAATAAAAGTGTCTCAAGACATATGCCAAAAACTGAAGAAAAATTAAATTTATTTAGATCTGTTATAAAAAAACCAATAGTACCAAGTGATAAAGAAATTAGAGAAAATCCACCCTCTAGATCAGCCAAGTTACGATATGTAGTTAAAAAAGAAGACTTTTTCGATTTTGAAACAGATATTTTGGATAAATTTAAAAATTTAATTGACATTGAGAATTTGTCAAAAAAACTATGAAACAATTAGTTTTAGTTGTTATTTTGGTATTAATACTGATCACATCACTTGTTAAGAATTCCACAAAAGAAATAGAAGATCAAATTTTTGTAATCAATGAAAACACAAGACCATTAAAATCAGAACTCGAAGATGTACTGCTTGAGTTTAATTATTTGAGCTCTCCTGAAAAACTAGTTCAGTATCAGACGCAATATTTTGAAAAAGATTTAATTAAAATTGAAATTATGAATATTAAAGAAATCATTGAAAACAATGAAACTTTAGAAATAAACGACTTAATCAGCAAAAATAGCAATGAATAATAAAAAAAATATTATTCTAGAAGAATATGAAAATGAATTTTCATATAAAAAAAGTAAAACTAATTTAGATATACAGTTTAATAGAATAGCCTTTATTTTTTTTGTTTTTTTAATGATTTCAGTAATTTATTCAATACAATTGCTTCATTTAGGCTCGTTAAAAGCAGAAAATAACAAGGAATTCTTAACTATAAACAAAAACCATAGAGCAGACATACTTGATAGGAATGGAAATTATTTAGTTAAAACAGTTAAGTCGATAGATATTGGTATTAATCCTATTGAGGTAATTGATAAAAAAAAACTATTAATTAATTTACAGTTAATATTCCCAGATAAAAACTATGCAGAGATTACTAAGAAGCTTAAAAAAAATAAATTCTTTTATTTTGAAAAAAAAATATCTTCTGACAATTATGAAAAAATTATGTTACTTGGTGATAAATCAATTAAATCAGAAGAAAAATTAACTAGAATTTATCCTCAAAAAAATCTCTTTAGTCATATTATTGGTCAAATAGATGATGACAATAAAGGTATATCAGGACTTGAAAAATCCTTTAATGAAAAATTAAAACAAACAAACGAACCACTTAAATTAACAGTAGATACTGACATACAATTTTTAATTAGAGAAGAGTTAGTAAAGTTTCAATCTATATTTAGAAGCAAAGGTAGTACAGCAATTTTGATGAATGTTAATAATGGAGAAATTATATCTATGGTTTCATATCCAGATTTTGATCTTAATAAAAGAGAGAAAATAGTGGATGTCAACTTTATTAATAGAGCAACTAAAGGAGTGTATGAGTTGGGCTCGGTATTTAAAACTTTTACAGTAGCAGCTGGATTAGAGGAAGGCTTAATTGATACTGACACAGAATTTTTGAATTTAGAAAAAAAACTACAATGTGGAAAAAGTAGTATATCCGAATATGACAACAAAATACCATCCGATCTTACTGTAGAGCAAATTTTAATTAGGTCTGGAAACATAGGGTCTGTAAGAATTGGACAAAAATTAGAAATTATTAAATTAAAAGCTTTTTTAGAAAAAATCGGAATTTTAAGTAAAATAAATTTTGACATAGAGGAGGTTGGAGAGCCTATTCCATTTAAGTGGGGAAAATGTAAGCTTGCGACTGTGTCTTTTGGGCATGGAATAGCTACAACTCCATTACAGTTGGCAAAAGCTTATGCAATAATATCAAACGGTGGTTTTGATGTTGAGCCCAGCTTAATAAAAAGTGAATTAAAAAAAAATCAAAAAAAAAAAAGAATAATCAAAGCTGGTATTTCAGAGAAAATAAACCCGATACTTAGAAAAATTGTAACTACTAAAGAAGGTACAGCGGGACTTGTAAACATTGAAGGTTATGAAGTTGGTGGAAAAACTGGAACTGCTCAAAAAACAATAGTAGGCGGTTATTCTAAAGCAAAAGTTAATACATTTGCAGGCATTTTTCCCGCTTCTAACCCTAAATATGTACTGATAGTTCTACTCGATGAGCCGAAAACATCATCAGATTACATATATGAATATAAAAATAAAAAAGGTTCATACAAAGGAACCCCATTTAATACGGCAGGATGGACATCTGTTGAGGTGGCAGGAAAAATCATAGAAACAATTGGTCCTATTCTAGCCACAAAATATATAGAAAATTAAAATTTATATGTTGATAGGTAGTTTTCTTAAAAATACTAAAAAGGAATTTAGGAATCGTTATTTTTCTGGTCTAAGTTTTAACAGCGCAAATTGCAAAAAAAATTATATTTTTTTTGCAATTAAAGGAACAAAGTCGGATGGAAGTAAATTCATTAATGACGCTATTAAAAAAGGTGCAACAATGATTATTTCAGAGAAAAAATTTCAAGGCATAAAAAATAAAGTATTATTTTTAAGATCCAAAAATGTTAGAAAATTATTATCAGAATTATCGTATAAGATAAAAAAAAATAAACCTAAAAATTTAATTGCTGTAACAGGAACAAATGGAAAATCATCAATTGCAGATTTTTATTTTCAACTACTCAACTTAAGTAATAAAAAAGTAGCTTCTATTGGAACATTAGGAATTAAGACAAAAAATAATTTAAAGAAGGTTTCTAATACCACACTAGATCCAATTGAGTTAAGCAAAGTATTAAATGGCTTAAAAAAACAAAGAATAGACAATGTTATATTAGAAGCTTCTAGTCATGGACTAAAGCAAAATAGACTTGATGGCTTGAAATTTAGTACTGCAATTTTTACAAATTTATCTCATGACCATTTAGACTATCATAAAACATTTAATGATTACCTTAAATCAAAATTGTATCTATTTGAGAAGTTATTAAAACCTAGAGGAGGCATCATTACCGATAGTAAGATTCCAGAATACAGAAATTTAAAAAAAATATCACTAAATAATAAATTTAATCTTCAGGTTTTATCAAAAAGTAATAATGGAATAGATATTTATTCACATCAGTTTAAGGGTGATAAACAAATAATTGAAATTACACACAATGAAAAATATTATAAATTACAAACAGACTTAATTGGTAAAATTCAATTAAAAAACTTATTTATGGCAGTGCTTGCCGCTAACAAAAGTAATTTAAAATTCGATAAAATAGTGAAATTAGCTTCAAGGGTAAAATCAGTAAGTGGTAGGTTTGAAAAAATTGGAACTTTAAAAAATAAATCAAAAGTTATTTTAGATTATGCCCATACACCCGATGCACTAAATACTTGTTTGTCTAATTTGAAAGAACAATTTGAAAATAAAAGAATTTTCATTGTATTTGGATGTGGTGGTAATAGAGATAAAGACAAGAGACCAATGATGGGAAAAATAGCCAATCAATACTGTGACAGAGTTTATTTAACAGACGATAATCCAAGAGATGAGAATCCCAAAAAGATAAGATTAGCTATTAAAAAAACGATTGATAAATCAAAAGTTTTTGAGATTTCAAACAGGTCTAAAGCTATTCAAAAGGCTATATTTGATTTAAAAACTGGTGATATTTTAGTTATTGCAGGCAAAGGTCATGAACAGACTCAAGATTATGGAAAGTTTGTAAATAAATTTTCTGACAGATCAGAAATACTAAAAAATATTAAATTAAAAAATAAAATTCTTTCAACGAATCTTAAAATAAATATTTTAAAAGAGATTAGCAACTCTTCTCAAATTAATCCAAAGATAAAAATAAACATTGCATCAATTAATTCTAAAACAATAAATAAAAATGACATATTCTTTGCAATAAAAGGAAATAATAAAGATGGAAATTTATATGTTGACGAAGCTTTCCAAAATGGTGCATCATTAGTAATAGCTAACAATCAAAGAAAATCTAAAAAAAAAATTGTAGTAGATGATACGTTACAGTTTTTAACAGATGCATCAGCACAACTAAGGGAAAATTTATCTAGTAAAATTATATCTATAACTGGTAGTTGTGGAAAAACCTCACTTAAAGAATTGTTAGGAAAAACTTTAAGTAAGATTAGTAATGTAACTTATTCTCCAAAATCTTTTAATAATAAATTTGGGGTACCGTTAAGTTTATTTAATTTAAGAGAAAATGACGAATTTGGCATTTTTGAAATTGGAATGGATAAAAAGGGTGAGATTGATTATTTATCAAAAATAATCAAACCTGATGTTGGTGTTATTACAAATGTTTCCTATGCACATATTAAGAATTTTAAAAATATTCATCAAGTAGCTTTAGCAAAGTCAGAAATTATTGATAATATAAAAACAAATGGATATTGTGTTTTAAATCAAGATGACAAATTTTATAATTTGCATAAAAAAATTGCTAATAAAAGGAACATAAATATTTTTACATTTAGTTTAAAAAATAAATTAGCAAATATTTTTATAAAAAAGATAACTAAAGAAAAATATAAATATAAAATATTTGTAAATATTAATAAAAAACAAAGCTATTTTTATGTAAGATCAATTTTTGAAAATAATTTAAAAAATTTATTAGCAGCAATTGCAATTATATCAATTTTTAAAGATACACAAAAATTAGATAAAAATATATTTTTTGATTATGAAATAGCAAAAGGTCGTGGAGATATAACAAGAGTTAAATTAAATAAAAAAAATATTAATATTGTAGATGAAAGTTATAACTCTAATCCGTTATCATTAAAGTCTGCTATAAAAAATTTTGATGAATTAAAAATTGATAACTCTAAAAAAAAATTAATACTGGGTGATATGTTAGAATTAGGAAGTTATTCAAAGAAGCTACACCTAGAAGCTGGTAAAGATATTAACAAAACTTCTCTTAAAAATATTAATGTAGTGGGCAAACATATTTTACACACTTATAAAAACCTTGATAAGCACCGCAGAGGTGTCATTTTGAAAGATAAGTCTAAAATAATTGATTTGATTAAAAATGATTTAAATAATAATGATTATTTAATGATTAAGGGTTCAAACTCTACTGGACTTAACAATCTAGTTAACAAATTAAAAACTGGTAAGTTTAATGCTTTATAGTCTTATTACTCAATTAATTGATCAATATAGTTTTCTAAATGTATTTAAGTATTTAACATTTAGAACGGGGCTTGCAATGTTTACTTCAATGTTTGTGGTTCTATTAATAGGCACTCCTTTTATTAAATTTTTTTCAGCAAGAAAAATCTTAAATCCAATAAGAAGTGATGGTCCTACTGAACATATAATTAAGAAAATTGGAACGCCAACAATGGGGGGTGTTTTAATTTTACTTGGATTATTTTCAGGAATATTACTTTGGGGTGATCTATCAAATTATCATATATGGTTTTTGTTATTTATTGTTACAGGGTTTGGGCTATTAGGTGCATATGACGATTATAAAAAAATTAAGTTTAAAAATTCATCTGGTGTATCATTTAAATTTAAGATTATTTCTCAAATTTTAATAGCCTTTGTTGGAATTTTTGGTTTAACTCAGTTATCTCAAAATATTGAACTTACAAATTTGTATTTTCCTTTCTTTAAAAATTTAATTATTAATCTTGGATGGTTTTTTATTCCATTTTCTATTTTTATAATTGTTGGATCATCTAATGCAGTTAATTTAACAGATGGTTTAGATGGCTTAGCAACAGTGCCAGTCATATTAGTGGCGGCATGTTTTGCATTTATTAGCTACGTAACTGGTAATATTTTATTTTCAGAATATTTAAACATTCCCCATCTTGAAGGTATGGGAGAAGTTTCAGTTTTTTGTGGATCAATCATAGGTGCTTGTTTAGGGTTTTTATGGTTTAATGCACCACCTGCTAAAATATTTATGGGTGACACTGGTTCATTGGCATTAGGTGGATCATTAGGGGCAATTGGTATTATTACCAAACATGAGATTGTTTTAGCAATAACAGGTGGTTTATTTGTACTAGAAGCTGTGTCAGTTATTATTCAAGTATTTTCATTCAAATTAACAGGAAAAAGAATTTTTAGAATGGCACCTATACACCATCATTTTGAAAAAAAAGGTTGGGCAGAATCAACGGTTGTAATTAGGTTTTGGATTATATCAATAATCTTAGCAATGATTGGATTAGCGACATTAAAACTTAGATAATGTTAAATCTAGAAAAAAACTTTTTTAAAAAAAGAATATTAATTTATGGTCTAGGTAAAAGTGGTCTATCTGCTTATAGTTTTTTAAAAAAAAATAATGTTATTAGTTTATTTGATGATCGAATAATTACTAAAAAAAAAATTAAAGATACCCACACAACATACAAAAAAATAATTAAAAAGGAATTTGACTGCATTATAATCAGTCCAGGAATAGACATTAATAAATGTAAATTAAGTAAATTTTTAAAAAAAAATCATAAAAAAATTTATACAGATTTAGATATTTTTTATAGTCGATATGCTCTTAATCAAAAAATAACTATTACAGGTACAAATGGTAAATCAACTACTGCTAAGCTTTTATATGATATATTAAAAGACCAAAAAAAAGATGTTCGTTTAGTTGGCAATATAGGTAATCCAATTTTACTGGAAAAAAATATCAAAAAAGTCACTCTATTTGTAATAGAGGCTTCATCTTATCAGCTAGAATACAGTAGGTTATTTAAGACAAATATATCTATAATCTTAAACATTGCACCAGATCACCTCGAAAGACACAAGACTATAAATAAATATGTAAGTGCTAAATTTAAATTAATAAAAAATCAATCTAAAAATGATATTGCAATTTTAAATACAAAAAATTTTTACATTAAAAAAGAATTAAAGCAAAAAAAATTTGCACCATTAATTCTGAAAGTAGAAAAATATATAAGCAATAAGTTTATTAAAAAAATTGATAATTATTATTTTGATACAGATGGTAATAAAGAAAATTTGACATTTGTACTGAAGATTTCAAAGCTATTAAATTTAAAAAGCGATCTGTTATTAAAAACATTAAAAAATTTTAAAGGATTAAGTTATAGACAAGAAATAATTCATAATTCTAAATTTTTAAAAGTTATTAACGATTCTAAAGCAACAAGTTTTTCTTCATCAGAAAAATTACTGAAATCATTAAAAAATATTTACTGGATAATAGGTGGTTTACCTAAAAAGGGAGATAAATTTTTACTTAAAAAGAATGATTGTAAAAAGATCAAGTTATATATTTTTGGTAAAAATCAAAAATTTTTTATTAATCAATTAAAAAATAAAATGGAGCTTCAATCATTTTTAAATTTAAAGACTTTAATTGCTAAGATTTTTCTAGATATTAAAAATGAAAATAATTTTATTAAAAAGACAATTCTTTTTAGTCCAGCCTCCGCATCATTTGATAGCTTTAAAAACTTTGAAGAAAGAGGTAAATATTTTTATAAACTTATAAAAAATTATATAAAATGATAAATATTAGTTCACTCAATTCAATATATTATAACTGGTGGAAAAATATAGATAAAACAATTTTTTTATTAATAATATTTTTATTTAGTTTGGGTTTATTTTTTTCTTTAGTTTCAACTTCATTAATTGCTTCTGATAAATTAGATACAAATAATTATTTTTTCTTTTTTAAACACTTGGCCTATATTTTCATTGGATTGTTAACTTTAGTGTTTTTCTCCTCTCTAAGTGAAAGGAATCTTTTTAGAATCTCTATTTATCTTTTTTTTATTACTTTATTTTTTTTATTTTTAGTGCCAATTTTTGGTACTGAAGTTAAAGGTTCAAAAAGATGGCTAAACCTTTTTTTTCTTCCCCAATTTCAACCAATTGAATTATTAAAACCATTCATAATTATTTTTGTAGCAACAATTTTATGTAGTGAAAAAAATTATAATATTTATATCAAGTATTTATTGACTATTATTGCCATTATACCAACCGGCTTACTATTAATAATGCAGCCTGACATTGGTCAAACGCTTTTAGTTTTTTTATCTTGGACAATATTAGTTTTCATATCTGGTATAAACCTACTATTGATTTTATTATTTATAAGTTTTACCATTTTAGCCCTATTATATGTGGTTTTTTTTATCCCAAAATTTATTTATATTAAAAGTCGTATTCTTTCTTTCTTTAACTCTGATGGAGGAACCCATAATTTTCAATCTGATAAGGCTATAGAAGCAATCAGTAGTGGTGGTTTTTTTGGTAAAGGAATAGGAGAAGGTACATTAAAAACAAGAGTTCCAGAGGCTCATACTGATTATATAGTATCAGTTATTTCTGAGGAGTTTGGTGTTATTGCAATAATATTGTTATTAATTTTATTTTTGTTTTTTATTTACTCTGTTTTTAAAAAAATTTATTTAGAAAAAAGTGAGAAAATTAAACTAGTGCTAACTGGAGCAATAAGCCTAATAATTTTTCAAGCACTAATACATCTTGGGGTGAATATAAGACTATTTCCCACAACAGGAATGACATTGCCATTTTTAAGTTATGGGGGTTCTTCAATTGTAGGAGTTTCTATATTATCTGGAATAATTTTAAATTTAACAAAAAGAAAAATTGATTAGATGAATAAAAAAATACTAATTAGCACTGGTGGATCAGGGGGTCATGTTATACCAGCAACCATAATATACAAACATCTAGAGGGTAATTTTGAAGTTTCTATGACATCTGACTTTAGGGGTGTCAAATTTTTAAACAAAGATGAATACAATTTAAAAATATTTAATGTGAGGCCAATTTCAAAAAATTTACTATTAATGCCATTTGATTTTCTTTTATTGATAATTTTAATTTTCAAATCTATTTCCTTTTTAAAAAAAAATAAGATTAATGTATTAATTTCGACAGGTGGATATATGTCATTACCTCTATGTCTAAGTGCTAAAATTTTAAATATCAAGCTATTGTTATTTGAACCAAATATGGTTTTAGGTAGATCAAACAAGTTCTTTATAAGTTACTGTCAAAAAATATTTTGTTATTCTGATAATGTCAAAAAATTTCCTATTAAATTTAAAAATAAAATTAAAGTAATTCCAGCATTATTAAGAAAAAATTTTTATGATAAGAGAGATAGTAATAACTCCCTAGATGCAATTAATTTACTTATAATAGGTGGCAGCCAAGGAGCTAAAATATTTGATGATTTAGTTAAAAATACAATTATAAAATTATCTAAAAAATATAAACTAAAAATTTATCAACAAACTAGTTCTATTAATTTTGAAAGCTTTAAAAAAACTTATGAAAATAACAATATTAGTTGTGAATTATTCAATTTTAATGATGATGTTATAAATTTTATGCAAAAGACAGATTTATGCATTACTAGAGCAGGCGCATCAACATTAGCTGAATTAAATTTTACTGAGATTCCATATTTAGCAATACCTTTGCCAACCGCAAAAGATAACCATCAATTTGAAAATGCTTATTTCTATAATAAACTTGGCTTCAATTGGTTGCTAAATCAAAAAGAAATAGATGAGAAAATATTACTCAATAAACTAATTAATATTATTGATAATAAAGAAGAATATCTCTCTAAAAAAAAGAACATGAAAGATTTTAACTATGAAAACACATGGAATAATATAAATCTGAAAATTATATCTGTTATTAATGAAAATTGAATTAGCTAAAACTGAAATTATACATTTTGTTGGTATAGGAGGTATTGGAATGAGTGGCCTTGCACTCATTATGAAAAGAATGGGGTTTAATGTCCAGGGTAGCGACGTCTTTGCAAATAAGAATATTGAAAGATTAAAAAAAGATAAAATCAAAATTACAATTAGCCATACTAAAAAAAATATAGCAAAAGCAACAATTGTTGTCATTTCATCAGCTATTAAAAATAATAACCCTGAATTAATTGAAGCCAAACTAAAACAATTACCTATTTATAAAAGAGGAGAGATGTTGGCAAATATAGTCTCTTTAACAAAAAATATAGTTGTTACAGGTTCACATGGAAAAACAACAACTACGTCTCTATTAGCCTCAATATTTTCAAAGACAAAATTGGACCCAACAATTATTAACGGTGGAGTCCTTAATGCAATAAAAAATTCTGCAAAACTAGGTAAAAGTGATTGGTGTATATTAGAGGCTGATGAGTCAGATGGTAGCTTCATACATGTACCACCAACTTATTCTATAGTAACAAATATTGATCGTGAGCATATGGATTTTTATAATTCAATGAAAGATCTTAAAGAATTATTTATTAAATTTACCAATAAAGTCCCTTCATTTGGAAAGTCTTTTATTTGTATAGATGACAAAAATAATAAAGATTTATTAAGTAAATTAAAAATGAAGAATTATTATACATATGGAACTGATCATAAATCAAATTTCTTTATTAAAAATATAAAACAAGAAAAAGAATATTCTCAATATAATCTTGCTATAAATTTGCCAGGAAAAAAGAATTTAATTATAAGGAAAATTAAATTACCATTATTAGGAATTCACAATATTAGAAACTCTACAGCAGCAGCAGCTGTGGCATTAACAATTGGAATATCACAAAATATTATCAAAAAAGGATTGAAAGAATTTAAGGGTGTTCAAAGAAGATTTAATAAAATTTTTACACATAGAGAAACTAATTTTTATGATGATTATGCCCATCATCCAACCGAAATTAGAGAAGTGCTAAATGGTGTGAGAGCTGCTTATAAGAAAGAAGAAGTGATTTGCATATTTCAACCACACAGAATTTCCAGACTAAAAGATCTTAAAAAAGAATTTAGCTTATCATTTAAAAAAGCTAATGTTGTAATATTATGTCCTATATATACAGCTGGAGAAAAAATAAAATTAGGTTTTAAATATAATAATTTTGCAAAAGATATTATTAAAAATTCAAAAGTAAAACTGTTTATGGTTGAGGATCAGTATCAATTAGCAAAATTTATTAAAAATACTATTTTTGGTAAAAAAATAGTTGTTGGTATGGGTGCAGGTACAATTTCAACATGGATGAGACAATTACCAGAATTGATCAAATGAGCATTAAAGAAATAAGAAAATTTTCCAATGAAATTAGAAGTAAAATTCACTTTGATTATGATTTAAAAAAGAGCAATTGGTTTAATATTGGTGGACAAGCCAAAGTTTACTTTAGACCAGATAGTTTGCCTGACTTAATTTTATTTTTAAAAAAATTTGGAGAAAGAGAAAAAGTACATATTTTAGGTGCGGGCTCGAATACTCTTATAAGTGATGAAAAATTTGATGGTATTGTTGTTAAGTTAGGAAAAAATTTTTCCAATATCTCCATATTACCAAATGATGTCATAATAGCAGGTAGTGCGTGTCTTGACAAAAAGCTTTCTGATTTTGCACTGAATAATGGAATAGGTGGATTTGAATTTTTGGCATGCATACCAGGTACTATAGGTGGGGGGCTAAAGATGAATGCTGGATGCTTTAATAAAGAGTTTAAAGATGTGCTAGTATCAATCCAAGCAATTGATAAAAATGGACAGGTTTTAACAATACCAGCGAGTAAAGTTATATTCAAATACCGAAGCAATGATTTAAAAGAGGACTTAATTTTTTTAAGTGCATCGTTTAAAGGATCAAGAAAAAATAAAAAAGAAATCGAAAAAGAAGTCTTAGAATTAAAGGAAAAGAAAGATAATACACAACCAACCAAATTAAAAACAAGTGGTAGCACATTCAAGAATCCAATTGATCAAACTGATAAAAAAGTTTGGGAATTGATAAAAGAATCTGTAGCCCTAGATACTAGCTTTGGGGATGCTCACATTTCAAATAAGCACTATAATTTTTTTGTAAATAAAAATAATGCTAGCTTTGAAGATATGAATAAATTGATTGAATTTGTTAAAACAAGTGTGGAAAAAAAAACTGGAATAGTATTAGAAAAAGAAATTAAAATTTTAAAATAAAATGAAAAAAAAAATCTTAATATTATCTGGTGGTATATCCAAGGAACGCCTAATTAGTCTAGATACTGGAAAACAAGTTGCTAAAGAGTTAATCAAAAATGGATATAAGGTTTTAATTAGTGAGCCTGGTAAAAATTTATCAAAGGATATTTCATTATTTAAGCCAGATGTTATTTTTAATGCGCTACATGGACAATTTGGTGAGGATGGATACATTCAAACAATTTTAGAGACTAAAAAAATTCCATATACCCACTCAGGTATAATTGCATCATCTATAGCAATGGATAAAGAAATTTCAAAAAAAATTTTTATAAATAATAAAATACTTACTCCAAAATATATTAAATTTAATCATAAAAAAAATAAATATAACATTATAAAATTAATTGAAAAAAAACTAAAATTCCCTGTAGTAGCAAAGCCTATAAATGAAGGGTCAAGCGTTCATGTGTATATTTGTGATAAGACCAATATAATAAAAAATCTAAAAGCTTTAAGAGGTTATAATGAAATATTAATTGAGGAATTTATACCAGGCAGAGAAATCCAAGTTGCAATAATGGACAATAAAATACTCGGTGCAATTGAACTTGAGCCTAAAAGAAAGTTTTATGATTATGAGGCAAAATATAATTTAAACGCTAAGACCAAGCACTTAATTCCCGTAGATTTGAACAAAAATAATCTAGCTAAAATTAGTGGCATAGCAAGAGAAGCTCACAAAATTATAGGCTGTAAAGGTGTTACTAGATCAGACTTTAAATTTTTTAATGGGAAATTTTATTTGCTAGAGATAAATACTCAGCCAGGAATGACTAAACTTTCTTTGGTCCCTGAGATAGCAAAATATAAAGGTATAAGTTTTATAAAATTAATTGAATGGATTCTAAAAGATGCATCAATCAAAAGGTAAAAAAAATAAGATAATAATTTATTTATTATTTTTGTTCATTTTAAGCACTACTAGTGCAAAATTTATAAACGATCAAAACACACTATCTTCATCGGTAAGTAAAATCAATACCACGGGTCTTTCTGAAAGAAAAAATTTAGAGATCTCAAATAATCTTAATAACTTTTTATATGAAAGTATATTTGTCATTAGCAAAGATGAAATAAAAAAAATTTTAGAAAAACACAATATTATACAAGAGTTTAGTATAAAAAAAATTTACCCGTCAACACTTAATATTGAAATCAAACCAACTAAATTTATTGCTCGAGTTTCTAATAATGGTCAATACCTAGTAGGTGCTAATGGCAAATTAATTGAAGACAAAAATAACAATGAATTTCTTCCATATATCTTTGGTGAATTTAGTTCTCTTAATTTTTTGTCATTTAAACAGAATATTGAAAAATCTATATTTTCTTTTTCAAATTTAAAAACATTATATTTTTTTCCATCTGGAAGGTGGGATATTTTAACTGATAATGATATTTTGATTAAGCTACCACAAGAACATATTGTAGCGTCATTAAATTTATCTAAGAAGCTTATAGATAATGACAATTTTAAAGATAATAAATTTATTGATTTGAGGGTAAAAAATCATTTAGTTACTAAGTAATGAGTGATAAAAAATTTCAAACAATAATTGATTGTGGCTCTTCAAAAATAAGAGCAGGTGCATTTAATGAAGAAGGTACAAACAACCCTTTTTTTATTGAGAGTAATTTTTATACAAATCAATATAATTTTAAATTAGACATTCAAAAAATTGTGGCATCATTAGAAAAATCCACAAACGAATATATTGATAATATAGATTTGATGGTAGATAGTTCAAAAACGATCTCTGTTGCAATTTCTGTATTTAAAAAAATTGAAGAACTGAAATTAAGACAAGATGATATTTTATTTTTAATTCAAGAAGCGAAGCAACTAATAAAAAAATATTATTCAGATTATAATATTGTACACATAATTATAAATAATTATAAAATTGATAATGTTGATTATTCTGAGCTACCAGATGAAATTGATTGCCAATTTATATCACTTGATATTATTTTTATTTGCTTTCCAAATGAGTTAGTGCTTAGCTTTAAAAATATTTTTTCAGAATTAAATATATCAATTAATCAAATAATTTGCTCTAGTTATGCAAAATCTATCAATTATAAAAATAATTTAGATTTAACAGGTGAGATGTCCTTCATTGATATTGGTTTTAAAAAAACATCAATTATTTCTTTTAACAATGATAAATTAATCTTTTTGGACGTTTTGCCAATAGGCGGAAACCATATTACTAAAGATATTTCTCTACTTTTAAAGATTGATATTAACGAAGCGGAAAAACTTAAATTAAATTTTGAAAAAAATAGCCCACAAACTAATAATCCAAATTTTTCATTGGAAATGCTGCAAAAAATAGCTTTTGCTAGAACAGAAGAGATTTTGGAATTATGTGATAAATCCCTTGCCTTAAATACGAAGATAAACAGTCAATCTAAGATGATACTAATGGGAGAAGGATCAAAAATTTTAGATAATAAATTTAAAGATAAAATTTCATTTTCTAAAGATATTGATTTTTTAGAGGAAACCCCAGGAAATGTTTGTCAGTCTGGTTATAAACTAATAAAAATATACAACAAACAAGAGGTTGTAGTTGTGCCAAAAATACAAATAAAACAGGGTTTTTTTGAAAAACTTTTTCATTTATTTAAATAGACTAGTATTTTCTTGTAACATTTGTTGTTTTTCTAAATTTAAATCAATTATTTATAAGAATAATAATGTCTGTTCTTAATCAAAAAACTATCAATAAAGATATTACTTTTAAAGGTGTTGGGCTTCATAGTGGAGGAAATGTAACTATGACGGTTAAGCCAGCAAAACCAAATTCAGGAATTCTTTTTAAAAGAGTTGATCTAAAAGAAAATAATATAATAATTCCGAACATTTTTAATGTCAGTAGTGCAGTATTTTGCACAACCATAGCAAATGAAAGTGGAGTTAGTATATCAACAATAGAGCATTTAATGGGAGCATTATATGGCCTAGGAATTGATAATGCGTTGGTAGAGATTGACAATCAGGAAGTTCCAATTCTTGATGGATCAGCAAAACTTTTTATTGAAGAAATATCCAAAGCTGGAATAAAAAATAGTGAAGCGCCAATAAAAATAATTAAAATTGAAAAAAGAATTGAATTTAATGATGGTAAAAAAACAATTTCTATAGAACCAAGCAAGGTTAGTTTGGATATAGATTTTGAACTAAAATATGAAAATAGTTTAATTGGAACACAAAGAAATTTTGTAAATGTATTTGAGTCAGATTTGACTGATATTTATAATTCAAGAACCTTCTGTCTTTTTGAAGATATTGAAAAGCTAAAAGAAATGGGATTAGCTCAAGGTGGTAGCCTTGAGAATGCAATAGTTGTTAAGGACAATGAAATTTTAAATGAAGAAGGCCTTAGAAATAAAAAAGAATTTGTAAACCATAAGATTTTAGATTGTATGGGAGATTTATATCTAGCTGGTTATAAAATAATAGGAAAGATTGTTTGTTCTCAGGGAGGACACAAATTAACTAACCAATTATTGAGGCAAGTTTTTCAACAAGACGAAAATTTTTCATTAATAGAAATTACTGAAAAACATTTGCCAAATACCTTCATAAATAAGAGTCACCTAAGATCTATAGCTTAAAAAATAGAGTTTTATTCATAATCTGTTAGAATAAGACAATGCTTTCAAAATTAAAAATTATACTTCTTTTAATTACATTTATCTTTATTTGGTCTTGTGGAGATAAAACAAAAAAAATTTCTGAAATTGTAGAAGTGGATATGGAAATGCAAATGTCTAATGCATACAAAGAGGGCTATTTTGAACTTCAAAGAGGAGATGTTTTATTAGCAGCTAAAAAATTTAATGAGGCTGAGTTGTTATTTCCACAGTCACCCTGGGCAGCAAAATCTGCAATTATGGCAGCTTACGCATATTATACTCAAGATTATTACAGTGATGCAATTTTTGAGTTAGAAAGATATTTGGTAACATATCCAAATCATAAAGATAAAGTTTATGCACATTTTCTTCTAGGTATGAGTTTTTACGAACAAATAGTTGATGAAAAAAAAGACTTAAAATCAATATTAGATTCCAAGAAACAATTTGAAACTATAATTAGAGATTACCCTAGTACTGAATTTGCCATGGATGCTAAATTTAAAATAGATTTGATTAATGAAATTTTGGCCGCAAAGGAGATGTATATAGCTAGATATTATTTAAAAAAAACTAAGTGGATCCCAGCATTAAATCGATTTAAGACAGTTGTTAAAGATTATAATACAACTATTTATACAGAAGAAGCTCTCCATAGATTGGTTGAAATTAATTATAGACTTGGATTGATAGATGAGTCAAAAAAATACGCAAATACTTTAGGATACAATTATCAATCTTCTGATTGGTATAAAAATTCTTACAAAGTATTTAATAAAAATTATAGAGATGGAGTAAAAAAATTACAAAAAGATAAAAAGAAAAAGATAGGCCTAATAAAAAGATTTAAGGGATTGTTCGAGTAAAATGAATGATAAAGACCTTGAAATTGAATACTTAAAAAAAATTGATTTATTTCAAAGATATAACAAACATTATTATGATAAAGACAAACCCATTGTATCAGATCAAAAATTTGATCTTTTAAAAAAAGATATAATAGATTTAGAGAATAAATATAAATTTTTAAAAAGTGAATATTCTCCCGCTAAATCCATAGGATTTAAACCATCAAAAAATTTTCAAAAAGTAAAACATAAAGTTCCAATGTTATCACTTGGAAATGCTTTTAATGAAGAAGATTTAAAAAATTTTGAAAAAAAAATAATTAATTTCTTAAGTTTAAAAAATATAAATTCTATCGAATATAGTGCTGAACCAAAAATTGATGGAATATCTGCATCGTTAATTTATATTAATGGAAAATTAACCAAAGGACTTTCTAGGGGAGATGGTAATGAAGGAGAGGATATTACACAAAATTTAAAAACAATTAAGGACATACCTTTAGAAATTACCAAGAGCAACTTCCCTAAAGAAATAGATATTAGAGGTGAAGTTTTTATAGAAAATAATGATTTTAAAAAAATTAATGACAAGTTTGCAAACCCTAGAAATGCTGCTTCTGGATCATTAAGACAAAAAAATTCATTAATAACTGCAAAAATTCCATTAAAATTTATTGCCTACACATACGGTTATGAAAAAAAAATGAATATTAGTAATCAAACAAGTTTCTTAGAAAACTTAAAATTATGGGGGTTTAAAACAAACCCATTTAATAAAAAAATTATTGGAGTTAAAAATTTAATATTAAATCATAAACAATTAGAGGAAAAAAGAAAAGAGTTGGCATTTGATATAGATGGAATTGTTTATAAAGTTAATGATTTTGACTTACAAAAAAGATTAGGATTTGCTGCTAATGCTCCCAGATGGGCAATAGCACATAAATTTTCAGCCAATAGTTCAATTTCAGAAATTATGAATATTGAAATACAAATTGGTAGAACAGGGGCACTTACCCCAGTTGCAAAAATTAAACCAGTTAATATAGGGGGTGTAATAGTTTCAAATGCAACACTGCACAATGAAGATGAAATTGTTAGAAAAGATATTAGAGTAGGAGATACCGTCACTGTTGAAAGAGCTGGAGATGTAATTCCACATGTAGTTTTAGTAGATTTAAAAAAAAGAAAACAAACATCGAAAAAATTTATTTTTCCTCTAAGGTGCCCATCTTGTGGGAGTAAAACAATTAAAGATTATAATGAGACAACTAAAAGACAAGATGCTGTAAGAAGGTGTGCTAGTGAGGGGTTTGAATGTGAAAAAATTGCAATTGAAAGAATTAAACATTTTGTTTCTAAGGATGCATTTAATATAGACGGATTTGGTAAGAAAATTGTTGAAAATTTTTGGAACTTAAAATTAGTTAGACTTCCACAGGATATATTTAAACTTAATTATAATAAAATAGAAGAGCTTGAAGGATGGGGAAAATTATCAGTTGCTAATTTAAAATTTTCAATTGAAGAAAAAAGAAATATTTCTCTAGATAGATTTATTTATTCATTAGGTATTAGGCATATTGGACAAGAAAATGCGAAGCTTATCGCAAGACACCTTAAGAAATCATCTAATTTTTTTAGACTATCGGGAGAAAGTAATATTGAAAATTTATCTAATATTGATGGAATTGGAATAACACAAATTCAGTCCATCAAAAAATTTTTCTTAAACAAAACTAATCTTAAAGTACTGTCTGAACTAGAAAAAAATTTATTAATCAAAGATGTAATTTTAATAAATAATAAAGGATTATTAAAAAATAAAACTTTTATGTTAACTGGAAAGTTAAATGGAATTAGCAGGGCGGAAGCAAAATCATTGATAGAGCAAAATTCAGGAAAAATAATTAGTAACGTTAATAAAAAACTTGATTATTTAATTGCTGGAGACAAACCAACTTTAAAAAAAATAAATACAGCTAAGGATTGGAATATAAAGGTTATTAGTCAGGCAGAATGGTTAAAAATGTTAAATAAGAGTGGCTAACCACTTTCTTTCTTTTTTATTAAGTAAACTAGAAAATTCTGAATAAATATTTAAATGATATTTAAATAAATAATTTTTTTCTATTTTATTTAATAGCTCATAGTTAATTAAGTCTTTTTCTAAAGGAGCAAGTGTAAGGTTTTCAAAAATAAAGCATTTTTTGGTTTCTTTAGCATAGATTAAGTTTTCAATCCTAATACCAAAGTGGTTTTTTTTATAAAAACCAGGTTCATTGCTCAGGATCATTCCATTTTTTATCTTTATCAAATTATGTTTTGAAATTGATTGAGGTCCTTCATGAACATTTAAAAAAAAACCAACTCCATGTCCTGTTCCGTGGGCATAATCTTGACCTTCTTTTTTTAAAAACTTTCTAGCTCTTATGTCGATTTTTTTCCCGGTGTTATCTTTATTCAAGTTTGTTAAGGCAACTGCAATATGGCCTTTTAATACGTTTGTATAAGCATTTTTGATAAATTTGTTTTGTTTTGAGAATGATATAGTCCTTGTAACATCTGTAGTACCGTAATGATATTGCCCACCAGAATCTACCAATAAAATATCACTCTGTTCAATTTTTTTAGTTATTTTTTTATTAGCTCTATAATGAACAATTGCACCATTTGAACCAGCGCCAGCAATAGTATCAAAACTTGGAAATAAATAATCTTTATTTAGCTTTCGAAATTTTTCTAATTTATTTTGTGCATACACTTCTGTTATTTTTTTTTTATTAACATTTTTAATCCAATAAATAAATCTTGTTAATGCTAAGCCATCTTTTTTATGGGCTTCAATCATATGTTTTATTTCACTGGAATTTTTGATTGATTTTAGTCCATAAACAGGATCATCAAATTTAAGTATATTAAATTTTGATTTAATTATTTTTTCATAAAAGATTGAGCAAGTTTTATTATCAATAATAAAATTCTTTCCTTTTAAATTATCTAAAAATTGTGGGAGTGAATTGATTGGTAAGATTTGTTTCTTTTTAATCTTTTTATCTAATAGAAGGTTTTTGAAATTATTTTCATTTGCTATTAAGAACAATTCCTTTTTTTTATTTAGTATTAATCTAGCATTTGCAATTGGGCTATTTGGGTTATCATATCCACGAATATTTAAAAGCCAAGCTACATTTTCAGGTGTGGAAATAAAACAATAATCTGCTTTGTTGTTTTTAAGAAATTTTACAACTTTAGAAATTTTAGAACTATATGACTCACCTACAATTTTTGTGTCTAGAGAATAGAATGGTTTTGTATGTTTTTCTTTAAATCTAAATATTTGGTCAATTAAGTTTTGATCAATAGAAATTAAATTGTTATTTATAAAATATTTACTAAGTAATTTGGATGTAAATAGTTTTGGGTCGTAACCTAAATTAAAATTTTTAATAATTGTATGAGGTAGTTTTTTATGAATTTCAATTATCTTAAAATTTTTAGATGATTGTTGATGTGCTTGAATAGTATACCTTCCATCAACAAATAAATAATTTTGTTTTTTTAAAACTACTGCAAAACCTGCAGAACCTGAAAAGCCTGTAATATTTTTTAACCTATCATTTTTTGCATATTCAGAAAAATATTCATCATTTTTTGGAATAATATAACCATCAATATCATATTTTTTAAATTTTTTTCTTAAAATTTTTATTTTTTTTAAAATCATTTAATTCTTTTTTGATATCTTATCCATCCAGGACTTCTAGTTCCTTCTTCAATCTCAAAATCTTGATTAAACTCAAAGTCTTCTTCATTATCTTTAGAGTCGTCAAAAAAAGAATTCTTTTCTAAAAATTTTTCTGGTAACTCCTCAATGAACCTTGAAGCCATACTGTCTATCCAGTTTCCCTGATAAAACCTATTCATAGCAAAAGATATAAGTGCTTTTTTTTTGGCTCTTGTTATTCCCACGTAAGCCAATCGTCTTTCTTCTTCAAGCCCATTTTGGCCTTTCTCTTCAATAGATTTTTGGTGTGGAAAAAGACCCTCTTCCCAACCTGGTAAGAAAACTACATCAAATTCAAGTCCTTTAGATCCATGCATTGTCATCATGTTAACTTTTTCCCCATCCCAATCCTGATCAACTGATGTAGCAAGAGCAACATGCTCTAGAAAGCTTTCTAAATTATCAAAATCTTTCATTGCACTTAAAAGTTCTTTAATATTTTCAAGTCTGTTTTCATTTTCTAGATCTTTTTTATTTTTTAACATACTTGAATAGCCAGATTCATCTAAAACTAATTGTAATAATTTAACATGATTAATTTTTTTAATATTAATGTCATTCCTCCACTTATCTATGAGGAATAAAAAAGAACTAAGACCAATTTTAGTTTTGGGTTTAATTAAATTTTCTTCAATTAATTTTTTAGAAGCAATTTCCAAACTAACAGAGTTCTCTTTAGAAAACTCATGTATTAATTTTATAGTACTTTCACCAATTGCTCTTTTAGGATTATTAACAATTCGACCAAATGCCAAATCATCTTTTGGTTGGTGAATCAATCTTAAATAGGCAACACAATCTTTAATCTCTGCTCTTTCGTAAAATTTTGTACCACCAAGAATTCTATAAGGTAAACCAATTTTTAAAAATCGTTCTTCAAACTCTCTTGTTTGGAAAATAGCTCTAACTAAAATAGCAATATTGTTAAAAGAATATTTTTTTTTAAGTTTTTTTTCAATTTCATCAGAAACTCCTATTGCTTCATCTTTTCCATTTTTAAAACAATTAAGTTTTACAAGATCTCCTTCTTCCATAGTTGTCTTTAAAGTTTTCCCAACTCTGTTTTGATTGTTAGCTATCAGATTTGAAGCAACAGATAATATATTTTGTGAGGAACGATAATTTTCTTCTAATCTTATTACTTTTGAATTTTTATATACCTGATCAAATTCTAAGAAATTTTTTATTTCTGCTCCACGCCAACTGTAAATAGATTGATCATCATCTCCAACACAGCATAAATTTTTATGCTTTTCTGAAAGTAGATTAAGCCATCTACTTTGAATATAATTAGTGTCTTGATACTCATCCACAAGTATATATTTAAAATTGTTTGAATAAATATTTCTTATGTCTTGGTTTTTTTCTAAAATTTTAACCACGTGTAAAATTAAATCTCCAAAGTCACATGCATTTAAATCTAATAACTTTTGTTGATAAATTTTATAAAGAGGGAGTATAGTTCTCTCAAAAATATCATTTTTATTGATAACAACTTCGTCTGGATAGAAACCTTTATTTTTCCATCTATCAATTACTGAAAGAATGAACTTTGGTGCTAATTGTTTTATGTCTATATTTTCAGCTTTACATATATTTTTGATTAATCTTACCTGGTCATCTGTATCAATAATTGTAAAATTAGAAGTTAATCCAGCTGCTGGTGCATGTTTTCTGAGAAGCTTTGCACATATAGAATGAAAGGTCCCAAGCCACGAAAGCCCTATAGCCTCAGAATTTAATATAGAGCTCACTCTATTTTGCATTTCTTTTGCAGCTTTATTAGTAAAAGTCACTGATAAGATCTGATTTGGAAAGGCCTTTTTTTCATTGATTATATGAGCAATTCTTGAGGTTAGAACTTTTGTTTTTCCAGATCCAGCTCCTGCAACAATTAGTAATGGTCCATCAAGGTATAAAACAGCCTCTTTTTGAGCGTTATTAAGATTGTTTAAATATTCAGAGTTTATCATTTTTTAAATTTGATTATAAGCTATTAAACTTTCAGTGTGATTTATGAAACAAATTGTTAAAAATTTTAATAACTTAATTAAAAAGACAATATTCAAACTTAAAAATAAAACAAATAATAAGTTTCATGTTAGTACTTTTAATAAATATGTAATAACTGTAATTTCTATATTATTTGCCTATATTTTTTATTTATTAATACCCCTATTATATGACAAAAATTGGGTACAAAATAAAATTGTTAGTAAATTAAGCGCTGAATTCAACATAAGTTTAAGTAATTCTTTTGATATTTCGTATCGTATTTTGCCTAAACCTCATTATTTAATTAGAGACAGTAAAACTGTTTTAACAGAAATTAAAGTATTAAATGTTTTTATTAGCCAAAATAATCTTTTCAATAAAGATAGCATTAAAATAAATGAAGTAGTTATTAAAGAAGCAAATTTTTCTTTATTAAAAGATAATTTTAAAACACTTTATGAAAATAGTAAAAATAAATTTTCTAAAAAAAAAATTAAAATTAATAATAGTAATATTTTTTTCAAGGACAATTCTAATGAAGTAATTTCAATTATTAAAATCTCTAATGCATTTTATTTTTTTGATGAGAAAAATTTATTTAATTTAAATGGTGAAGTTTTTAATATACCTTTTGAATTAAATTATCAAAATATAATAAATTCACAAAAAAAAATTAAGATAAAGGCTCCCGATCTTAAACTTGAAATTATAAATAATTTTTTTAAAAAAGATGAAGATCTAATTAATGGAATAAATAATATTTCTATTTTAAATTCATCTATCAATACAAAATACAGTATTAAAAATCAAATACTAATATTTCAATCAGATGGTTCTAGTATTTCTAATTCTAAAATAAATTATAATGGACAACTAGCAATAAATCCATTTGATCTGAATCTAAAGGTTAAATTAGATGATTATAGAATTTCTAATTTATTTAAATCAAATTCTGTCATCAATGAATTCATTAAATCAGGTTTATTATTTAATGAAAATATTAGTGTGAACACTTTAGTAAATATTAAATCTCCAAAAAAAAGTAAAATTTTTAATGAAGCTAAAATAGAGTTAAGAATTCTAAATGGAAAAATAAGTTTTGATAACTCGGTATTTACCAATAACAATATTGGTTTAATAGAAGTTTCTAAAAGCAATTTATCTATAGAAAATGATAAATTAATTTTAGCTGCTAATTTATCAATAGATATTAAAAATATCGATAAATTGTATTCTTTTTTAAACACCAACAAAAGATTAAGAAAAAATATTAAAAACATTAAGCTAAATATAATTTATGATTTTTTGAGTAATGAAATTGTGTTTAAAAATATTAAGGTAGATGACAATGAAGTGAGTGATCAATTTATGAATATAGTCGAAGGTTTTATCGATAATAATTCTAATAATTTAACTAAAAGCAGAAAGTTACTGAACGAATTAATTAATCTTTATGTGGTGGGGTAAATCATTTTTTTAGGATCTACTATTTTCTCATAGTCTTTCTTATCAACAAGGCCTGTTTTAAGAGTTTCATGCTTTAGCGTTGTCCCATTTTTTAAAGCTACCTTTGCAATCTTTGCTGCATTATCATATCCAATATGTGGTGCTAGCGCAGTTACTAGCATTAATGAATTATCTAAATGTTCTTTAATTCTTTTCTTGTTAGCTTTAATTCCCTTTACGCAATAAATCGCAAAATTTTTAGTACTATCTGCAATAAGATCTATCGACTGAAGTATATTATGAGCAATCATTGGCTTAAATACATTCAATTCAAAATGCCCATGAGATCCCGCAACTGTAATTCCAGTATGATTACCTATTACTTTGGCACAAACCATGGTTACTGCCTCACATTGAGTGGGGTTAACTTTTCCTGGCATAATAGATGAACCAGGTTCATTTTCTGGTAATATTAGTTCACCATATCCAGCACGAGGGCCTGAACCTAAAAATCTTACATCATTTGATATTTTCATTAATGCAACAGCACAAGTGTTTAATGTTCCTGAAAAATTTACAATAGAATCGTGAGCTGCCAGTTCTGCAAATTTATTTGCAGCTGGCTTAAAAGGGATTTTAGTATATTTGGTAATCTCCTTAACAATTTTTTTATCAAAACCTTTTTTAGAGTTAATTCCAGTTCCAACAGCTGTTCCACCTTGTGCTAAAAAATATATTTCTTTAAGTGCAAGCTCTATTCTCTCAATGCATTTTTTTAGCTGTACCTGGTAGCCTGAAAATTCCTGTCCAAGTGATAAAGGCGTTGCATCTTGCAAGTGAGTTCTACCAATTTTAATAATATTTTTAAATTCTTTAGATTTTTTTGCTAACTCTTTTTCTAAAATTTTTAAGCTAGGTAATAGTTTTGATATAGTCTCTTGAGCAACAGATATATGCATAGCTGTTGGAAAAACATCATTTGTTGATTGAGATTTATTTACATGATCATTTGGATGAACTGGTTTTTTTGAACCTTTTTTTCCACCCAACATTTCAATTGCTCTATTTGAAATTACTTCATTAACATTCATATTAGTTTGTGTGCCAGAACCTGTTTGCCAAACCTTTAAAGGAAAATTTTCGTCTAGTTTTCCTTTAATAACCTCATCTGAAGCTTTAATTATTGAATTGGTAATTCTTTTATTAATTTGCTTTTCTTTATAATGCACTAAAGCAGCAGATCTTTTGATGATTGCAATAGACTTTATTATTGAAATATTAACTAAAATTTTTCCAATATTAAAAAACTTGTTAGATCTTTGAGTTGATGCGCCCCAATATTTATCATCAGGTACGTTGACACTTCCAATGCTGTCGAATTCTTTTCTTAATTTCATTGATTAATATATAATTAGTAATTTAATATACTTATATATTAATTTTTAAAAACTTACAGGAGCTAAATGTCAAATTTTAACAAAGTAAAAACTTTTATGGAAACCTTTGGTCAAGAAGTCAAAACTAAGCCATCTTTTAGCACTGATAAGATCAATAGTCTTAGATATGATTTAATAAAAGAGGAATTAGAAGAGCTTAAAGAAGCAATGGAAAATAAGGATCTTTTGGAAGTTGCAGATGCTTTAACAGATATATTGTATGTAACTTATGGAGCTGGACATGCGTTTGGCATTGATCTTGATAAGTGTTTTGAGGAAGTACAAAGTTCCAATATGAGTAAGTTAGGTGAGGATGGCAAACCAATTTATAATGAATCTGGAAAAGTTATGAAGGGCCCTAAATATTTCAAACCTGATCTAACTAAATTTGTAAATTAGTAGGGGCGTTCTGTTACCCGGTGCCCCAGACCGTGCTTCTATAATTAACCTAAGTTAATTATGCAGCAATAGCGTAACTTTCGTTAGCATTTAAAGTTTAGCCCGTTACGGTGGAACAATCCCGAACGAAAGAATAGCCTTTAGTCACCCGTCGATCCTATTTCACCCCCATAAGTTGTAATGGTGGAGGTGGTGGGTACTGCCCCCACGTCCGTAATGGTTATTACGAAATTCGTTTATCGTCGTAGTTGGCAAGCCAACACTATTAATATAAAAGCATTTGAAAGAGATTCAATAAAATAAAGATTCAATAAAAATCATGAAACTAACTAAAGAGCAAACACAAGAGATTAAAGATCAGCAGGGTCAACAAAATCAAACAAAAAGAGTTACAGCTCCAGCGCTTGAAAATATTCTGTATGAGGCAATGCCAGCATTAGACCATGGTTTTGTTAGAGTTGTTGATTATATGGGGGATGACACATCAATAGTTCAATCAGCTAGAGTTTCATATGGAAAAGGAACCAAGCAAGTTTCAACAGATGCAGGTCTAATTAAATATTTAATGAGACATTGGCACAGCACTCCATTTGAAATGTGTGAAATCAAATATCATGTGAAACTTCCAATCTTCATTGCCCGACAATGGATAAGACATAGAACAGCAAATGTTAATGAATATTCAGCAAGGTATTCAATTTTAGATAAAGAATTTTATTTACCATCAGCAGAAAATTTAGCAGCACAGTCTTCAAGCAACAGACAAGGTAGAGGTGATGTGATTGAAGGTGAACAAGCAAAAGAAGTTTTAGAACTTTTAAAAAATGATGCTGAACAAACTTATGATAATTATGAGATGATGCTAAATCAAAGATTTGATGGTTCAACTATTGATGAAAATAAAAAAGGACTTGCTAGAGAGCTTGCAAGAATGAATTTAACTTTAAATACTTACACTCAGTGGTATTGGAAAACTGATTTATTAAACTTAATGAATTTTTTAAGATTAAGAGCTGATAGTCATGCTCAATATGAAATAAGAGTTTATGCTGATATCATGTTGGATACAGTTAAAAAATGGGTGCCTATAACGTATGATGCATTCATGGATTATAGAGTAGGTGGAACAGAAGTGTCAGCTAAAGGAAAAGTTATCATTCAAAAACTTATTAAAGGTGAAGATGTTAATCCAGATAGCTCAGGCTTATCTAAAAGAGAATGGAATGAATTAATGGTTTCTTTTGATCTTAAAGATAAGTTGATTTAATTTTTCTAGCAAAGTCTAAATATATTTTAGAAATTTCGTGTTCAGGATTAGCTTCTACAATTGGCTTTCCTTCATCTCCACATTTTCCAACCTCAGGGTTTAATGGAATTTCTCCTAAAAACTCTTTTCCAAATTCTTCGGCAGTTCGCTTAACTCCACCTTCACCAAAAATTTTATATTTTTTACCATCATCTCCAGTGAAATAGCTCATATTATCAACTAAACCTAAAATCTTAACTCCAAGTTTATCAAACATTTTGATACCTCTTTTAACATCAAGAAGCGCCACTTCTTGAGGGGTTGAAACAATGATCGCTCCATCCATTTTAATTTCTTGAGAAAAAGTTAATTGAGTATCACCAGTTCCTGGAGGCATATCAACAATTATAAAATCTAAATCTTTCCACCCAACTTTTTGTGTAAAAGTTTTAATTGCACTAGTAACCATAGGTCCACGCCAAATCATTGGAGTTTGTTGATCTGCAAGAAAACCAATGGACATACATTGAATGTCATATTTTGTAATTGGAGTTAAAGTCTGACCATCACTTTTTGGTTTTTCATCAATATCAAACATCTTTGGAATCGATGGACCATAAATATCAGCATCGAGTAAACCAACTTTGCAGCCAATTTGTTTTAAAGCTAAAGCAAGGTTAGTTGCAAAAGTTGATTTTCCAACTCCTCCTTTTGCACTTGAAACGGCTATTGTAAATTTTGTTCCTAAAATTGGGTTTTTCGTAAACTTTCTAGGTTCCAATTTTTTTTTCATTGCGTCACTTAGTTCTGGCTTTTTATCAGTCATATTTTTATCATTACTTGTTTTTTGTGAGAAAGACATTATATACTTTGTCATATGTCAGACGATTTTCAAGGCAGAGGCGGAAGCCCATGGGGAACACCTCCAGGAGGAGGAAATGGTTCAGGAAAAGGACCTACACCACCTGATATAGATGCAATTATTAGAGATATTCAAAGTAAAATAAATAAATTTTTACCTGGTGGAAGTTCATCAGGAGGAAAACCAATTATATTAGTTTTAATTATTTTAGCCTTCGTATGGTTAGCAAGTGGCTTATATAGAGTGCTTCCAGATGAACAAGGTGTTGTTCTTAGATTTGGTAAGTTTGTTAAAACTACGCAACCAGGATTAAATTATCATATTCCTTTTCCAGTAGAGGCTGTTGAAACACCAAAAGTTACAAAAGTTAATAGAATGGATATTGGTTTTAGATCTGAAAGAGAAAGTGGTTTTTCACAAGGTGGAGGAGTGGCAGACATCCCTCAAGAAAGTTTAATGCTAACAGGTGATGAAAACATTGTTAATATCGATTTTTCAGTATTCTGGATAATTAAAGATGCAGGAAAATTCTTATTTGAGGTCCAAGACCCAGAAAGCACAGTGAAAGCTGCAGCAGAAACAGCAATGAGAGAAGTTGTTGCCAAAAGTAATATTCAATCAATTTTAACTGAAGGAAGAGCAAAAATTGAATTTGAAACACAAGAAATTATTCAAAAAATATTAGATGAATACAATAGTGGTATTCAAGTAACTCAAGTACAAACTCAAAAAGCGGATCCACCTAATCAAGTAATTGATTCATTCAGAGATGTACAAGCTGCAAGAGCAGATATGGAAAGATCAAAGAATGAAGCTGAAGCTTATGCTAATGATGTTATTCCAAGAGCAAGAGGGGAAGCTGCAAAAATTATGCAAGCAGCAGAAGCTTATAAGCAAAAAGTTGTTGCTCAAGCAGAAGGTGAAGCTAGCAGATTTATTTCTATTTATGATGAGTATGCGAAAGCTAAAGAAGTTACACAAGAAAGAATGTACTTGGAGACTATGGAAAAAGTTTTAGCTGATATTGATAAAGTAATTATAGAAAAAAATGCAGGTTCAGGTGTGGTGCCATATTTACCATTGCCAGAGCTAGGTAAAAAAAAGGCAAGTAACTAATGAAAATACAAAAAATTTTATTACCAATAGTTATTGCGGTAGCAGCATTAGCGTTTCTATCGATGTTTATAGTTAAAGAGACAAATCAAGCGATTGTTCTTCAATTTGGTGATCCTAAAAGAATTATTACAAAACCAGGTTTAAATTTTAAAATTCCTTTTATTCAAAACGTTGTTTTTTTAGATACAAGAATTTTAAATTTAGATACACCGCCTGAAGAAGTTATTGCATCAGATCAAAAACGTTTAATTGTTGATGCATTTGCAAGATTTAGAATTGTAGATCCTTTAAAATTCTATATTTCAGTTGGCAATGAGAGAGTTGCAAGATCAAGATTAGCAACGATTATTAACTCAAGACTGAGAAATGTACTAGGTCAGCAAGAATTACAAACTTTACTATCAAAAGATAGAACTAAACAAATGTCCTTGATTCAAGAAGGCGTTAACACTGAAGCTGAAAGTTTTGGAATTAAAATAGTAGATGTTAGAATTAAAAGAGCGGACCTTCCACAAGCAAACAGTGATGCAATTTATAGAAGAATGCAGACTGAAAGGGAAAGAGAAGCAAAAGAATTTAGAGCAAGAGGTGCTGAGATGGCAGTTACAATCACTTCAACTGCAGACAAAGATGTTTCAGTAATTTTAGCAAATGCTAATAAAGATTCTGAAATCATGAAGGGTCAAGGAGATGGTGAAAGAAACAAGATCTTTGCAGAAGCATTTGGCAGAGATCCAGAGTTTTTTGCTTTTTATAGAGCAATGCAGGCTTACGAGACTGCTTTAATAGGTGGAGATACTTCAGTAATTTTATCACCTGATAGTGAATTCTTTAAATTTTTTGGTAACATAAAACCTAAAAATTAATCTAAAATAATGAAGGAGCTAATTATAGCTTTTGGACTTTTTCTTTTTATAGAAGGAATATTGTATGCCTTATTTCCATCAAAAATGAAAAGTATGTTAAAAAAAATGGAGATAATAAAAGATTCACAGTTAAGAAGTGGTGGGCTAATTTTCGCAGTTATAGGTTTTATAATTATTTGGTATATAAAAAGTTAAAATGAACAGAATTAAAAAATTATTTATTATATTTTTTGCAATAAGTTTTGTATCACAAGTATTAGCAAAAGACGCACCAGCATCATTTGCAGACCTAGCAGAAAAATTAATGCCATCTGTTGTAAATATTTCTACAACAACCACAGTTACTACAAATTCAAATCCATTTCCTGGTTTCCAGTTTCCTCCAGGATCACCTTTTGAAGATATGTTCAAGGAATTTGGAACACCCCAAACGAGAAAGTCTGCTGCGTTAGGTTCAGGATTTATAATAGAAGAAAGTGGAATTGTAATCACTAACAACCATGTTATTCAAAATGCAGAAGATATTCTAGTTAGAGTAGATGGTGATAAAGAATATAAAGCAACGGTTGTTGGCGCAGACCCCTTATCTGATATTGCAGTTCTTCAAATAGATTCAAAAGAAAAATTTACTCCAGTTAAATTTGGAAACTCAGATCAAGCAAGAATTGGTGATTGGGTTATTGCAATTGGTAATCCTTTTGGTTTAGGAGGAACGGTTACTGCAGGAATAATATCAGCAAGAAATAGATCAATTGGTCTATCTCGTTATGAAGATTATATTCAAACAGACGCCTCTATTAATTCAGGAAACTCAGGTGGACCTTTATTTGATATGAATGGTGATGTAATTGGAATTAACACAGCAATTCTTGGTAAAGGCGGCTCTATAGGGATAGGTTTTTCAATACCATCGAATGATGCAAAAAGAGTTGTAAATCAATTAATAGAATTTGGTGAAACTAAAAGAGGATGGCTGGGTGTTAGAATTCAAGTAGTTTCTGAAGAAATTGCTGAAGTTGAAAAATTAGACGAACCTAGAGGAGCGTTAGTTGCTAGCGTTGCAGAAAATAGCCCATCTGACAAAGCAGGAATTAAAGCAGGTGATATTATATTAGAGTTTAATAATACTAAAATTAAAGAGATGAAAGAATTACCAATAATTGTTGCACAAACAGAAGTTGGTAAAACTGTAGATGTTAAAATCTGGAGAAATAAAAGAGAGATTAATAAAAAAATTAAACTAGGAAGACTTGAAACTTCAGAAGACTTTAAAGCAGAAAAAAAAGAAACTAAAGAAGAAACACCTGAGATTTCTGAAATCAAATCCTTAAAAATAATTGTAAGACCATTAAATAATAAAGATATTGAACAGAGAAAATTACCTAATCAAACAACAGGTTTAGTTATAACAAATATTGGAAAAAATAGTCCAGTAGATTACTTAAATGTTGGAGATGTTATTGTTGAAGCCCAAAAGAAAAAAATAAAATCAACTAAAAATCTTGAGGATATTTTAGGCACTGTTTTAAAATCTAATCAAAAAACAATTTTGATTGTAATTTATAATAATCAAAACCAAAGAAGATATATTGGTGTTAAGCTAGACTAATAATGGACCAACAGTCCAAAATTATATTAATTTCAGGTCCCACTGCATCGGGCAAATCAAATTTTGCTGTCAAGATTGCAAAAAAAATTCAAGGAGAAATAATCAATGCAGACAGCATGCAGGTTTACAAAAAATTAAAAATATTAACCGCAAGACCAAACAAACAAGAACAAAAGAATATTAACCATCATCTATATGGATTTATTGATTTAAAAGAAAAATTTTCAACAGGACAATGGTTAGAACTTGTAATTAAAAAAATTAAAAATATTCAAAAAAAGAAACAAATTCCAATTTTAGTTGGTGGAACTGGTTTATATTTTCAGTCATTGATTGATGGTTTAGTTAAAATCCCAGAAATACCCCTTAAGTTTAGAAATAAAGTTAGACTAATGTCTAAAAAAGAAGGACAAAAAAAATTTTATAAAAAACTTTTAAAACTTGATCCTAAAATTAAAGATAAATTTGACCCAAATGATACTCAAAGATCTATAAGAGCTTATGAGATTAAATCCTACACTGGTATTTCCATGTATGATTGGTTAACTAAGACTAAATCTGAATTTAAAGACAGTGACTTTTTAAAACTTTATATTGAAACAAAAAGAGAAAAACTTATTGAAAGAATTAATTTAAGAACTTCTAGCATGATAAGTAGTGGAGCCATTAATGAAGTTAAAAAATTTCTTAAACTAAAAATTAGAAAAGATCAGAGTGTAAACAAAGTAATTGGGATTGCCGAATTGACACAGTATCTAAATCATGAAATTACCTCGAATGAAGCAAAAGAATTAATATTAATTAAAACAAGACAATACGCTAAAAGACAAGCTACATGGGCAAGAACTAGGATGATGTCATGGATTAAAATTGATCCAAGCAAAGTAGATAGCTATATAAAAAAATTAAAAAAATCCTCTCTTAAACTTGACCAATTAACATAAAGTCCGATAGATTGCCTGGATGCCAAAATTATATTCAGGAGCTGAGATAGTATTCAAGTGTCTTGAAGACCAAAAAGTTGAACATATTTTTGGATACCCGGGTGGAGCAGTTCTTCCTATCTATGATGAATTAAAAAATCACCCAACCATAAAACATATATTAGTTAGACATGAACAAGGAGCGGGTCATGCTGCTGAAGGTTATGCGAGATCAACTGGAAAACCAGGTGTTGTATTGGTTACTTCAGGACCAGGTGCAACAAATGTAGTAACTGCATTAACAGATGCTTATATGGATTCTGTTCCTCTAGTTTGTATTTCAGGACAAGTACCAACCCATTTAATTGGAACGGATGCATTTCAAGAATGTGATACTACTGGAATTACAAGACCTTGCACAAAACATAACTGGTTAGTTAAAGATATAAATGATTTACCAAGAATTATGCATGAAGCTTTTGAGGTTGCAACAACAGGAAGACCAGGACCAGTATTAGTTGATATTCCAAAAGATATTCAATTTGCAAAAGCAAAATATTCAAAACCAAACAAAAAGAAAAAAGCTGTTAGTAAAAATTTAAATAGATTTAATCAAAAAGATATAGATCAACTTATTGATTTAATGAGCAAGTCTAAAAAGCCAATCTTTTATACAGGTGGTGGAGTAATCAACTCAGGACCTAAGGCAAGTGAATTGTTAAGAGAATTAGTTTCTTTAACAGGGTTTCCCATTACATCTACATTACAAGGTTTAGGTGCTTATCCTGGAAATGATAATCAATTTTTAGGAATGCTTGGTATGCACGGAACATACGAAGCTAATAATGCAATGCATGACTGTGACTTATTGATTAATATTGGTGCAAGATTTGACGACAGGATCACAGGTAAAATAGATGAGTTCTCTCCTAAATCAAAAAAAGTTCACATTGATATAGATCCATCTTCAATTAATAAGATTATAAAAGTTGATTTATCAATAGTTGGTGATGTATCTGATGTAATTAGCTTAACAACCAAAACATTAAAGAAGAAAAAACTAAATCTAGAAAAATCTAATAAACAAAAAATTTCAAACTGGTGGAAACAAATTGAAAAATGGAGAACTAAACAATCTTTAAGTTTTGTTAATAGCGATACAATCATTAAACCTCAATATGCAGTTCAAAGATTGTATGAATTAACGAAAGATAGCGACACATATATTACAACTGAAGTAGGGCAGCATCAGATGTGGGCTGCACAACATTATAAATTTGACAAACCTAACAGATGGATGACATCTGGAGGTCTTGGAACTATGGGTTATGGATTACCAGCGGCTGTTGGAGTACAGGTAGCTCATCCAAAAAAACTAGTTATAGATATAGCTGGTGAAGCCTCAATTCTTATGAATATGCAGGAGATATCAACTGCGGTTCAATATAATTTACCAATAAAGATATTTATTTTAAATAATCAATATATGGGAATGGTTAGACAATGGCAGGAACTTCTTCATGAAAAAAACTATTCAGAAAGTTATTCAAAAGCTTTACCAGATTTTGTTAAGTTAGCAGAAGCATATGGGTGTGTTGGTATTAGAGCAAAAGATCCAAGTGAATTAGATGAAAAAATTGAAGAAATGATTAACACAGATAGACCTGTTATTTTTGACTGTCTTGTAGATCAAGGAGAGAATTGTTTTCCGATGATCCCATCAGGCAAACCTCATAACCAAATGCTTTTAGGTCCAAAGGATCAAGAAGCAAATAAAATTACTGGAAAAGGAAAAGCGTTAGTTTAAATGGCAAAATCTAAATCTGCATATAGCACGCCAAGTAAATCTGGAAAAATTGATACACACATTATTGTTGTATGGGTCGATAATGAAGCAAGTGTTTTATCAAGAGTGGTAGGGCTATTTTCAGGTAGAGGGTATAATATTGAATCTTTAGCAGTTGCTGAAATTGACCATAAAAAAAATCTTTCTAGAATTACTATTGTCACAACAGGGACACCAGAAGTTATAGAACAAATTGTATTGCAGCTTAAAAAATTAGTTCCAGTGCATAATGTTGTTAATTTTAAAAGAGAAGATAAAAAAGTGATATTTAAAGAAATGGCTCTATTAAAAATTGTTGCAAATCCTATTAAAATTAAGAAAGCTTTAAATGCTTGTAAAAAGTATAATCCAGTTATATTAGATCAGACAAATAAATCTGCTGTAATTCAAATTACGGCATTAAGAAGAGAAATAGATAATATGATAAAAAATTTAAAACCACTTGGTCTTGTCAGTGCCTCAAGAACTGGAGCGGTAGCAATGACTAGAGGCGCTGAAATTTTAAATTAATTACCAATAGGAGAAAAAAAATGAAAATGTTTTATGAAAAAGATGCAGATGTAGATTTAATTAAAAGTAAAAAAATAGCAATTTTTGGTTATGGAAGCCAAGGACATGCACATGCACTAAATTTAAAAGATAGTGGAGCCAAAGAAGTTGTTGTGGCTCTTAGAGATGGGTCAGCAAGTAAAGCAAAAGCTGAATCAAAAGGTTTAAAAGTAATGGGTTTATCTGATGCTGCAGAGTGGGCAGAAGTTGCAATGATATTAACACCAGATGAATTGCAAGCAGCTATTTATAAAAATCATATTGACCAAAGAATTAAACCAGGAACAAGTATAGCTTTTGCTCATGGATTAAATATTCATTACAAACTTATTGATGCTAGAAAAGATTTAGATGTATTTATGGTTGCTCCAAAAGGACCAGGTCATTTGGTTAGAAGTGAGTTTGAAAGAGGTGGTGGAGTTCCATGTTTATTTGCAGTTCATCAAGATGGAACAGGTAAAGCAAGAGATCTTGCATTATCATATGCATCAGCAATAGGCGGTGGAAAGTCTGGTATTATTGAAACTACCTTTAAAGATGAATGTGAAACAGATTTATTTGGTGAACAATCAGTTCTATGTGGTGGATTAGTTGAGCTTATTAAAAATGGCTTTGAAACCCTAACAGAAGCTGGCTATGAACCGGAAATGGCATACTTTGAATGTCTACATGAAGTAAAGTTGATAGTAGACTTAATTTATGAAGGAGGAATTGCTAACATGAATTATTCAATTTCCAATACAGCGGAGTATGGTGAGTATGTATCTGGTAAAAAGGTTGTTGATAGTGAGAGCAAGAAAAGAATGAAAGAAGTTCTAGCTGACATTCAATCTGGCAAGTTCACAAAAGACTGGATGAAAGAGTGTGAAGGTGGTCAAAAGAACTTTTTAAAAATGAGAAAAGATCTTGCGGATCATCCAATTGAAAAAGTTGGTGCAGAACTTAGAGCCATGATGCCTTGGATTGGTAAGAAAAAATTAATAGATAGTGATAAGAGTTAATTTTTACTAAAAACCTAATTCGATCATAAATTATAGCCAAAATATAACAATTATTTTGCAATCTCTATTATAGATTGTATTATAGTTTTTCTAAAATTATTGGCTATGAGCAAAAAAGATAAAGTTTTTATATTTGATACTACGATGCGAGATGGTGAGCAATCACCAGGTGCATCGATGAGTCTTGAAGAAAAAATTCAAATAGCAAGAATTTTTGATGAATTAGGCATAGATATTATCGAAGCTGGTTTTCCAATCGCATCACCTGGTGACTTTGAAGCCGTTACAGCAATAAGTAAAATTTTAAAAAATTCAATTCCGTGTGGACTATCAAGAGCTAGCAAAAAAGATATAGATGCATGTCATGAAGCATTAAAAGCTTCTCCAAGATTTAGAATACATACTTTTATTTCAACTAGTCCACTGCACATGAAACACAAATTAAATAAAACTCCAGAACAAGTTTTAGATGCAATAAAAGAAAGTGTTACCTATGCAAGAAACTTCACTGATGATGTTGAGTGGTCTTGTGAGGATGGTACAAGAACTGATATGGATTATATGTGCAAATCAGTTGAGCTTGCAATTAGTTGTGGCGCTAGGACTATTAATATTCCAGATACAGTTGGTTATACAACTCCTTCTGAATATACAAAAATAATTACAACTTTAAAAAATAAAGTTCCAAACATTGATAAAGCAATACTATCAGTTCATTGTCATAATGACTTAGGATTAGCTGTAGCTAATTCATTGGCAGGTGTTTCGGCTGGTGCAAGACAAGTTGAATGTACTATTAATGGAATTGGTGAGAGAGCAGGAAATGCTGCGCTTGAAGAAATTGTAATGGCAATAAAAATAAGAAATGACTTAATGCCTTATACAACAGGAATTAAAACTGAATTATTAAGTAAAGCGTCGAAAATAGTTTCCAACGCAACATTTCCAGTTCAATTTAATAAAGCAATTGTTGGAAAGAATGCTTTTGCACATGAAGCGGGTATTCACCAAGATGGAATGCTTAAAAATAGAGAAACTTATGAAATTATGACACCAGAAAGTGTTGGGGTTAAGAAAACTTCATTGGTTATGGGAAAGCATTCAGGACGACACGCTTTTAAAGAAAAATTAAATGATCTTGGTTATGCAGATGTAACAGATGATGTGATTCAAACAGCATTTGGTAAATTTAAAATTTTAGCAGATAAGAAAAAACATGTTTATGACGATGATATTGCAGCATTAGTTGATGATAGTATGGTTTTAGATAAATATGTAATCAACCTGAAGTCATTAAAAGTTTTTGCAGGAACAGGTGAACCACAAAAAGCAGAGATGACACTTGATGTTTATGGAGAAGTAAAATCAACATCAGAAATAGGAGATGGACCAGTTGATGCTATTTTTAAATGCATAAAAGTTTTATATCCTCATGATGTAAAATTATTATTATACCAAGTGCATGCTGTCACTGAAGGAACTGATGCTCAAGCAACAGTAAGTGTTAGAATTGAAGAAGAGGGCAAAACAACAGTAGGACAAGCGGCGGATACTGATACGTTAGTAGCGTCAGCTAATGCTTATTTAAGTGCTTTAAATAAAATGATTATTAAAAGAAAAAAAACTGCTCCAATGGAGCATGAAACTCAAAAAGTGAAAGGTATATAATTAAGATGGCTAATTGGTTTAAAAATTTAACTAATATTTGGAGTCAAGATATGGCAATTGATCTTGGAACTGCTAACACACTTGTTGTTTTAAAAGGACAAGGAGTAGTTTTAAATGAGCCATCTGTAGTTGCTATAGTTGAGAACATGGGAAAAAAAACTGTTTTAGCAGTTGGTGATGAAGCAAAAACTATGCTTGGAAGAACGCCTGGCAACATTAGTGCTATTAGACCTTTAAGAGATGGTGTTATTGCTGACTTTATAGTTACTGAAGAGATGATTAAACATTTTATCAAAAAAGTTCATAAAAATAGAACTTTTGCAAATCCTAGAATTTTGATTTGCGTTCCAACAGGATCTACACCTGTTGAAAGAAAAGCTATTCAAGATAGTGCTCTTGCAGCAGGTGCTAGAAGAGTACAATTAATTGAAGAACCAATTGCAGCAGCAATTGGAGCAGGTCTTCCAATTTCAGAAGCAACAGGATCAATGGTTGTTGATATTGGTGGAGGAACTACCGAGATAGCCGTTATGTCATTAGGAGGACTGGTTTATTCTAAATCCTTAAGAATTGCTGGAGATGCAATGGATACAGCTTTAGTAAATTATATGAGAAAAGAATATAATTTGATGATTGGTGATAGTACTGCTGAAAAAATAAAAAAAGAAATTGGTACAGCTATACCATCAAACAGTAATACTTATGCTGTTAAAGGTAGAGATTTAAGATCAGGCACCCCTAAAGAAGTAAATATTACTGAAGAAGATACGGCTGAAGCTTTAAATGATATTTTAAAAGAAATGGTAAATGGAATAAAAGATGCACTTGAAAATACTCCTCCTGAATTATCGGCTGATTTAGTAGATATGGGACTGACATTAACAGGTGGTGGAGCTCTTTTAAAAAATATTGATAAAAGATTTTCTAAAGAAACTGGCTTACCAGTTTTTGTAGCAGATGATCCGTTAGCTTGTGTTGCAATTGGTACTGGAAAAGCCCTAGAGCAAGAAGAGACATTTTCTACTATGCTATCTGAGTACTAGAAATAATGGAACCAAGCAGAGATGATTTTGTAATTGCATTAAGATCTGCTTTTTTTAAAAAAGGAACACAACAAAGGTTTTCATTATTGAGCCTGATTTTGTTTTCTATAATTTTATTAACTTTAAGTAGTTTAAATTTTAAAGTAATAAATTATTTTAAAATTGGAATTAACGAGCTGATTTATAGAGGTTCTGTTATAGCTTCATTTCCAGAAAAACTTATTAAAAGTAAATATAACAATCTTCAAGATCATAGAAAACTTTTTACAAATTATAAAGATAATCTAGCAGAACTAGATTCAATAAAATCTAGCAATCTGTCTAAAGAAATTATTGAGTTTGAAAATATTAGACTAAAGCAAATGATTGATGATTATGTTGTGGCAGATAACGAAATATTTGCAAAAGTATTAATTGATAAAAAAAGTCCGTTTTTAAAGTCAATTATAATCAATAAAGGAAGTAGAAATAATATTAAATTAGGGATGGCAGTTTTAGATGGAATATACTTTATAGGAAAAGTCGTTGAACTGAACTACTCAACATCACGAATTTTATTGATATCAGATATAAATTCTAAAATTCCAGTTTCATTAGAACCTATTGGAGTACAAGCAATAATGTCTGGAAATGGAGAGATGAATGGAATTATTGAATATGTTAATCAATCTAATTTAGAAAGTGAAAATACAAATCTGACAGTTTTTACTTCTGGAATGGGAGGACTATTTAAAAGTGGAATTCCAATTGGGAGAATAATTAAAGAAAAAAATGCTTCAAATATAACATCTAATGTTAATTTTTATAAGGATCTATCACAACTAAAATATGTAAAAATTTTATCTTATAAAAAAGAAAATTTAAATTTAGAAATAGAAAATAGCCAAGATCGTAATGTAGAAATATTACAAGAAACAAATAATCAAAATTATTTATTTAAAGAGCAACAAAAAATTTCAAATGAAATAAGAGTGAAATTAGAACAGGACAAAATTTTACTAAATAAAGAATTAACAAAATTAAAAAAAGAAATATCTAAATTAAAAAAAGACGTTCAAAATCAGATAATAGAGGATGAAAAAACTTTAATAGATGCAGATGAGCTAAAATTTTTAAAATTAAATTTTTTATATTCGAAAAAATGTACAAAAACTTTTTACAATAAACTCTATAAGGTGGGTTCAGCAAAATATAAAAAATGTATTTTGAATAAAGGAAAAAATTAAATGAGTGCAACTAGTAAGCAAAAAATCTATTTATTTTTATACAAACACCTTCCAATAATTTTGCTATTTATTTCTGTTTTAAATGAAGCAGATTTAAATTATTTAGATTTTAAATATTTTTCATTTAATTTTTCATATATTTTAATTTTTTATTACAGTTTAAAAAGAAGCCAAAGTTTAGGATACGTATTTGTTTTTATAGCTGGTTTATTTAATGATGTAGTTGTAGGTACTCCAATGGGATTGAGTAGTTTGATGTTCCTAATACTCTGTGTAGCAGCTTCTTATCTTAGAAACATAACTTTAAGACCAAGTTTAATTAAAGACTGTATTTTTTTTCTTATAACAATTTTAATTATAAACTCATTGTTATTTGTTGCTTTAAACTTTATTTTTGGTTATGAGCTCGATTTTTTTGATCAGGTAATAAACATTATATTTACATTTTTATTATATTTTTTATTTTCAAATATATTTAATTTTTTTGAAAAATACCTTATGAGCAATAGCAATGTTAGGTGAAAACTTTGGTTTAAAAAAAGTTCACACCATTAACAGAAGAATGTTTATAATTGGTGCAGCTAAGTTTATCGTATTTACAGGAATAATAGCTCGACTATTTTCATTGCAAATTACAGAAAATAAAAAATACTTAACATTATCCGATAAAAATAGGCTACGAGAATGGAAGTTACCACCAATACGAGGTGAATTTTTAGATTATTTTGGAAAGATTATTGCCGGAAATTTAGAAGTATATCAATTACATATAATTCCAGAAGAGGTAGAAGATTTTAAGTACCTAATGGTAAGATTAAAAGAAATTTTATTAATTAATAATCATGAATTTAATAAAATAATAAAAAGAAAAAATAGTCAAAAATCATGGGAAACTTTAATCATATCCAAAAATTTAACATGGGAACAGTTCACTAAAGTTAATTATTATTTACATGATTTAATAGGTGTAAAACCAGTTCTATCAATTTCTCGTAATTATCCATTTAACGAAAATTATACGCATGTTTTAGGTTACGTTAGTGAGGCTAGTCAAAATGATATTTTAAATAATAAAAATATAAAAAATAAGCATGTGCCAGGTCTTAAAGTGGGGAAAACTGGTTTAGAAAAAACTTTTGAAAATGAATTAATTGGAACCAATGGTGTTCAAAGATATGAGGTTAACGCATATGGAAAAAGAATTAGTCAACTTGATCATACAGATGGAATAAATGGTAAAACAATAAAGCTCACAATAGATACTGAGATTCAAAAGTTATGTAACGAACTTTTAAAAGGTGTGGCTGGCTCAATAAGTGTGATGGATATTTACACAGGTGAAATTGTTGCCATGCAATCTTCACCTTCATTCAATCCTAATTTATTTCTTTTTGGAATTAATCAAGATGATTGGCAATTAATTAGAAACAATCCTTTAAAACCATTAGTTAACAAAACTTTAACAGGTTTATATTCGCCAGGCTCAACATTTAAACCAATTGTTGCTCTTTCTGCTCTAGAAAATGGAATTGTGGATGAAAATTTTAAAGTTAATTGTACAGGAAAAATCGAAATGTATGGACAAACTTATCATTGTTGGAAAAAAAAAGGCCATGGTATTGTGGACTTAAAAAATGCGATGAAACAGTCTTGTGATACTTATTTTTATGAAATTGCAAGAAAGCTTGGTGTCGATCGTTTAAGGGAAACATCTATAAAGTTTGGTCTAGGTGAAAAAGTTTTAAACAAAACATTTGATAATGAAAAAAAAGGTTTAATTCCTGATACTAAATGGAAAAAAAATAACTTAGGAAAAGGGTGGGTCATAGGTGAAACATTGATTACAGGTATTGGGCAAGGTTATACTCAAACTACACCACTGCAACTTTGTCTTATGACGGCTCAACTTGCAAATGGAGGATTTAAGATTTATCCAAAAATAATATTTGATGAAAATAATAAAACTGCCGAAGAAATTAAATCCATAATTGAAAAGAATTATAAAAATTTAGAAGGAAAAAACAATAAATTAGAAGAAACAAGCCAACTTTTTGATTTTTTTAATAAAAAAGAACATGAACGTTTATTTGATAACTCTAAAAATATAAAATTAGTTCGAGAAGCAATGTTTGCCTCAACAAATGAAGTTAGAGGAACATCTTATTCGTCTAGAATTGAAGATCCAAAATATCAATTTGCTGGAAAGACAGGAACTTCACAAGTTAAAAGAATTACGCTATTAGATAGAGAGCTTGATTTAAAAACACTTGAAATTCCATACAATGAAAGAGATCACGCATTGTATATAGCTTTTGGACCATATAAAAATCCAAGATATGCACTAAGTATCGTCATAGAGCATGGTGGATCCGGTAGCTCAGCTGCAGCACCTATTGCAAAAAAGCTTTTTAAGTTAATTATAGATAGACATGAGCTTAGAGAGCAAGCCAGAATACAAAAAACCATTAAGGTATAAATGCAATACAATTCATTTAGAACACAACAATCTTTTTTTCAAAAATTAAGAAATTTAGATTATCTTTTGTTAACTTGTATTTTATTACTTGGGTTGATTAGTTCTTTTACGATGTATTCAACGGATGGTGGAGAGTTTTTGTTTCATAGTAAAAGTCATGCCTCAAAATTTTTAATTTTTTTTACAATGATGTTTTTTATGTCATTTATTAATATAAAATATTGGCATTATTTTGCTTATTTATTTTATGTTATAGTTCTACTGCTTTTAGTTTGGGCTACTTTATATGGTATCAAAGCCTCAGGATCTCAAAGATGGATAAACTTATATTTTATTAATGTACAACCATCTGAATTAATGAAAATTGCAATTATAGTATGTTTTGCAAAATATTATCACCGGATACAACTTAATAAAGTTAATACCTTTCAGGTAATGTTTGTTGCTTTAATGATTTTAATTTTACCAATTATGCTAGTTATTACTCAACCAGACTTAGGAACTTCAATTTTAATTGCATTAAGTGGATTGGTAGTCATTTGGCTTGCAGGAATTAATATTAAATATTTTGTTTATTCATTTATAGCTTTATTAATCTCAATGCCTTTTGCTATCGCCTTTTTACAGCCTTATCAAAAACTAAGAATTTTAACATTCCTTAATCCAGATAGAGATCCCTTAGGGGCTGGATATCAAATTATTCAATCTAAAATAGCTGTTGGCTCTGGTGGTTTAAGTGGTAAAGGTTTTTTAAAGGGCACCCAAAGTTATTTAGAGTTTTTACCAGAAAAACATACAGATTTTATTTTCACATTATTTGCTGAAGAGCATGGCTTTTTAGGATCATTAGGCTTATTGCTAATTTACATAGTAATAATTTATAGAGTGTTAAGAATTGGTGCAATTTCTAGAAGTTATTTTGCTAAACTTTTTTGTTTTGGTTATGGTTCTGCAATATTTTTTTATGTCTCAGTGAATATGTCAATGGTGCTAGGCTTATTACCTATTGTTGGGTCGCCACTACCCATCATGTCTTATGGAGGATCTTCAATGCTTGCTACTATGATTGGATTTTCAATTGTTATGAGTGCTAAAATTAATCATAAACAATCAATTGCCTAAATTGTGTTTACAAAAAATATATTTAAAATATAAAAAATAACTTTAATATAAAAAATTTATGAAAATTACGATTAAATCAAATCCAAAAGAATTAAGACAGGTGAGGTTGGAAATAGAACTTTATTGTAAGGCAAATTTCACAAATATAGATTCTTCAAAAGCTATAATAGCTGTAGATGAAGCATTACAAAATGTAATGAGGCATGCATATGACATGAAACCAGATCAGTTAATTGATATTTTCTTCAAAAAAACTGAGTTAAATGATTTTGAAGTTAAAATTAGAGATTACGGTAGACAATCTCTTTTAGAAAATATCAAATCTAGAGATTTAAAAGAAGTAAGGCCTGGTGGTTTGGGAGTTTATTTTATCAACCAGTGTTCAAAATCAAGTGAATACAAACATTTGTCAGGTGGAATTGGTACTGAATTAACTTTAGTTTTTTAACTATTCTTTTTTTATTAACAAAGGTTTTGAGCATTGATAGAACTGATTAGAGCCTCTTAGTGATGTTTGAAGTACACTAAGTTGATTTGAATTTTGATCATAAGTTACATTTGTTTTTAACTTTGAAAGTGCCCCTTTTGATACAAAAGATGTATTGGTATTTCTTTCAATGGTAAAATTAACTTTAGTTTTTCCTTGATTGATTTTAGTTAAAATTACTGCTTTCCTTTTAAAAGAGTAAACCCAAACAGTAGTATTTTTATTATTTTTGCATATTAATTGATAAATATTTGCATTAGAATTATTAGGTATAAAAATTACAATGATTAAAAAAGTAAAAAAAGTAAATAAGAATTTTGAAAACATAAAAGTTTTTATAATTGCATTTATAGCATTTGTATTTGCTAACTATTTTTATAATAATATTATAACAAAATCTACGGCAAATGCAGTTAAGTTTAAAGACGTAGAGATTAAAATTGTAGGAGACATTAATTTAGAGCTTGATTGCAAGGGCTCTAATGATCCTAATCCTTCCAATGTAAATAGGGGCTTAGGAGAAAAAACATCTAATAAATGTTCTGGTAAGGGAACTTTTTCAGCAACGGTTCCACAACAAAGATTTGTAGAGCAATAAAATATTATAAATTAAATTTTATAGTTAAATTTATTCAACAAGTTTTTTTAGTTTTAAACCTTCATAGCATTTTTCCATTGTAAACATGCCCTCCTTTGCGGAAGTTTGTAGTGTTGATTGAATCTGTTCAACTTTTCCTTCTCTAATTAAATTTCTAATTGCAGATGTTCCTGTCATAACTTCATGACAACCAATTCTTCCACCTCCCTTTTTTTTTAAAAGCTGTTGTGACATCACCAGTCTTATCGATCCTGCTAACATAGTTTGTGCTTGTGTCTTTTGTGCAGGAGGAAAAACATCTAATATTCTAGTAATAGTAGAAGCCGCATTACTCGCGTGTAATGTACCAAATACCAAGTGTCCTGTTTCAGCAGCTGTTAGTGCAAGTGATATAGTTTCAAGATCTCTCATTTCACCTACTAAAATTATATCGGGGTCTTGTCTTAATGCAGATTTTAAAGCTTTAGCAAAACTGCCCGTATCTTTTCCAACTTCTCTTTGTGAGATAATACTTTTTTTGTCTGGATGAATAAACTCTATTGGATCTTCAACAGTTATTATATTTTCTGCTCTATGAGTATTTATTTGGTCAATCATTGCAGCCAATGATGTAGATTTACCAGATCCAGTTTGTCCAGTGACAAGAACTAACCCAGTTTTATGCGTTATAGCTTCATGTGCAGCTGGAGGTAAACCAAGTTTTTCAATGTTTGGTATTTCAGTAATAATTTTTCGAAGAACCATGCTTGGACCATAGGATGAGTAATATCCATTTACTCTGAACCTTTGTCCTTCTACTACAACTGCAAAATCTAAATCACCATTATTAATTAAATAATCAAATTGAGATTTGTCTAAAACACTTTTCCAAAAACTTTCAATTTGCTCTCTAGAGATGACATCTTCGTTAAATACTTTAATTTCACCACCCTCTCTAATTGCAAGTGGTTGATTCGATCTTATGTGAATATCTGACAAATCAAATTGTTTTGGGTACGTCTTTAGTTTGTCAATTACACTCATGAACTATTTTTCCTCTATAATGCGATTAAATACAAGTTTATTTGATTAATAGACCTAGTTTTCAAGATTCAACTATTCCTTGAATCCTTGTTTTTTTCAAATACTGTAAAAAAATAAGCAATTTATAGTTTTTTTAAACAATGGATAAAATTAAAGAGTTATTAACAAAGGTTTTTGCTCCAATAATACAGCAAATAGGTAAGCTTAATTTCAAAAAAGAGAAATTAATTGGTGTTGTGTTAAAAGAAAAAGAACTTCAAATTTGTGAAATAGCTCAAATTAAAGATAAATGGAAAGTTTTAAATTTTTCTAATCAAGAAATTGCTGGCATAGGTCAAGATCAAGATATTTATTCTGCCTCAACCTATCTTAGTGATCAAATAAAAAATGCAATGTCTTCAATTGAGACCAAAAATAAAGATGTAGCTATATCTTTAGATCCAATTTTAGGACAAATCTATAATTTGCAAATACCTTTAATGCACGAAGATAGTTTAAAACAAAATGTAGAGTACGGAGGCTTTTGGGAGCAATTTGATGAAACTCCAGAAACGCTAGAAGGTTATGAGACAAGCTATCAAGTCATGTCTAGAAACACAGAATTAGAAGTAATGGATATCACTTTAGTTACAATCGAAACAAAAGTTGTTGAAGCATACTCAAATATTTTTAGACTAGCAGGATACAATCCAACAATAATAGATCTAGCTCCATTTTCTCATATTAATACTCAAGCATCGTCAATAGGAAAAGAATCGTTTGAAATTCCTGTTGCAGTTTTAAATTATACGCCAACTTCAAGTTTCTTAACAATTTCATCAAACAAATCTTTTCAACATATGGAATTAAATATTATTGATGCTGATAAAGTTTTGTTAGATACAGTTGAAGAAATAGAGAGTGTTGAAAATGAATTTTGGGATGAGATATTTGAAAGAGTAGGAGGCCAGATAAAACAATCTTTAATTGAATTTGAGACAAAACACGAATCTAGTCCAATTAGTGTTTTAAATATTGTCACTGATAAATCAAAAATAGAAAATTTTTCTATTGGCTTAGAGCGTCAACTAGGAGAAATGATAATAAAAAAATTTAATCCAAAAGATACTTTTGATTTTTCAGATGAAGCAGAAAAATATCTAGATTCTTTAAAAAACCATTCTTTAATTTCTGAGTCTTTGGGAATTGCTTTAAGAAAAGTTAATCCATTTGAAATTAAAACACACGAAATATTTTCCTTTAATCTTTTACCACGCTCTAATCAGTTAAAAGTTAATAGAAAATCCTTAGTGTTGGGAAAAACATGTTTAGCTTTTGCATCATTTTTTATTTTTATTACTTTAGTGCATCTTTTACCATTTAAAATTCCTCAAATTTTAGCAAACACAAATAGGATTAATGAAATTAAAGCTTTTAATGAAGATATAGAGTCTAAAAAAAATATCTTAAATGGATATGGGGCAAAAGGTAAAAAAATTGATTCAAAAATTAAAAACATAATAGGGTTAGGTTCAAACATCTTAACAACAGCTACTGTTTATGAAGAATTGAATGAAAAAACCCCAGAAAATGTAAGGTTTGTGAGCTTAAAAGTATCAAATAAAGATCAAATCACAATCGCTGGTGTTGCTAAAGATGATCAAAGTGTTGTCGAAATGATGAATAATTTAACGACACTTAATTCTGTCAAAGAAACAAAAATTGAAACTCTAATAGGCTTATCAGAGGAGGACAGAATTGCTCTTTATACCACAGAAGGAGAGGTGGCTCCAAAACTAGAGGATTTACCAAAAGAGACAATTACAAAAAAATTTACAATCTCACTTAAACTAAATTCTGTTGAAGGAGAAAAATTTGACGATGAGAAAATTTATGCAGAACTAGTCAAAAGGACTAAGAAAAAATGATTAGATTATTTTTTATAAGTTTGGTGTTTATGTTTTTCAGTTCTAAGGTAATTGCTGATCCTTTTACTCGTGAGATTGGAATAATTAAACAACCCACTATTGAAGAAAAAGAAATAGAAGAAATAGAAGAGGTAGTTGAAGTGATTGAGGAAGAAATAATTGAAGAAGAGAAGATTCAAGAAACTTTAGCTGAAGTTAAAGAAGAGCCTATAGAAGAAAAAAAAGTTGTAGATTCTAAAATTATAAATTTGAATCCATTAATTGCGTATTCACTAAGGGAATATGTTTTAAAAGGAATTGCTACTAGAAAAGCTAAAAACCGTGATACTAAATTTAAAAGAATAAAAATATCAAATTATGATTATGGAAACACACCCACTATTCACACGGTTAAAAAAAACGAGGATTTAACTTCAATTGCATTTAGATATGGTTTTTCAGAAAATGAATTTAAAATTGCAAATGCTATAACTCCAGGTTCAAAAAAATTAATTATAGGAAGCAAATTAGTTGTACCAAATAGATTTCATAGAGTAAAAGAAAATGAGACTGTAGATAGTATTTCAAAAAAATATAGCATCGACCCGATTCATCTTGCGGCATATAATGAATTACAAAATGATGAATATTTAATAATAGATCAAAAACTATTATTACCTTTTTTTATACATGTAACTAGAAAAGTAGAATACTTAAAAAGTATTGCAGAATTATATGGAAGAGAGACTGAAGAGATATTAAAAATTAATGATTTGAAATTTAAGAACTACATACTAATAAAAGAAAATCAGTTTGTTAAGATACCTATTCATGTAAATAAAAATTATAATTATGCAAATTTTAATAAAAAAAGTATTAACGATTATTCTATAGATATTAGAAATTTAGGAATAATTGAAATTAAAGGTTCACAATTTATGATCAGAGAAGGAGATAAAATTGGTAACAAAGATGGCGTTGTTGTTTCTATATTAAATAATAAAATGTTAGTGCTTCAAGAAAATATGGAATATGAGTTTTACATTAATGCCCCAGTAGCTGGACAATTTTTGGCAAGCTTACCTGTCAATCAAATTACAAATGATAATCAAGAGGAAATTGACCCAGGAAACAATAATGCTGTTGATGATGCTGTAGAAACTAACAATCAAGGTAATAACCAAACGAATAATCAAGAAACAGTACCTAATGATGTGGCTGATGTATTAACAAATGTTGAGGAGTTATTTAATTAATGAAAATTAATAAACTAATTGTTTTGTTGTTAAGCTGTCTTTTATTAGTTGGTTGTAATAATAGACCTAGAATGGCTTATGATCAAAAAGATAAAGGTGCTGTTCAAGACATAGAAGTGTTTGATGTAGAGACAAGTGCAGAAAATTTTAGAAAAACCTCTAAAGAATTTAAGGAAAAAAATTTAAAAATATTAAACCAAAACACTAAAAAAGAAATGATTCCCAGAAGAGTTGCCTTACAAAAAAAAAGTGAAAGATTATCAATTATTGATCACAATTTACCTATAAAAAATTTAGAAGATGATCTGGTGACTTTTAAATTTAACGATATTGCCCTTAAGTCAGCCCTTAAACTTTTTGCAAGTTCTGTTAAAAGAAACATAATCATTGGCAATGAAGTTCAGGGAAATTTAGTAATGGATTTTGAAGATATAAAATGGGGGTCGGCAGTATATGCGGTTCTTGATATGAATAATTTAGTTATGACTGAAGACAAACAATCTGGTTTATTAAGGGTTCATTCATCTGAACAATTTAAAATTTTAGCAGAATCTAAGATTGAGCAAACTAAAGATATAAATGCAAGTTTGGCATCACTTGATACTGGCTTAATTGGATCTGGCAGTGAAAATGAAGAAAACAAGATAAGTGAAATATTTAAAATTTTCTATCAAACATCAGCTGATATTGTTGCACCTTTAACTGCAGTTGTTGGAGAAAATGTTACAATTACGGATGATCCAAAAAATAATCAATTAATTGTAACTGCAAGTTTACAAGATTTAGATAAAGTTGACTTAACTTTACAAGAATTGGATGTAGAAAAAAAACAAGTAATGATTGAAGCATACATAATAAATGCAACTGACAATTTTACCAAAGCCTTTAATGCTAATTTAGTGACATTTAGTGGTGCTAATAAGGTAGCTGGACGAGATAGAATAACCTTTACTGGCATAAGTACAAACCCTAGTAATGTCAGTGAAATTAGTGCAGGTGATGGAACTACTGAAAATATTGTAAACAGTACAACTTTTACTGATGCAGAAAATATAGCTGGAGGAGCTTTTTTGATTGGGAATTTAGGTATAACTACGTTGAAAGCAATTATTCAAGCTTCAAATACAGATAGTAATGCTGAAACAATTTCGAATCCAAAACTATTTGCAATGGATGGCGAAACTTCAACCCTTGTTCAAGGAGTTAAGCTACTAAAAGTCATCCCTGCAGCAGGTGATGCTGCTGGAAGTGTTGAAGAGATTGATCAAAATTTAAATATAAAACTTACCCCAAGAGTTATAGGTAACTCAAAAGTCAAAATAGAATTATCAATTTCAAACGACTCACCAGGTGAGTCTGTTGGTGAAGATGTTGCTACTAATAAAGAATCAATCGAATCTACTGTACAAATAGGGACAGGGGATGTTGCAATCTTAGGTGGAGTTTATAAAAATGTTAGGACTGATAATAAGAAATATGTGCCGATTTTATCCAGTATTCCAATCATAGGATCATTTTTTAAACAAAAAGAAAAGTCTGACGGTAAAACACAATTACTAATCTTTTTGACGGCTAATATTGTATAAGTAAAATAAAATACAAAAAAATGCCAACAATCAGTCCTGAAATAAGTATTAAAATTGCTGGATTATTAAAATCTATGGGTAAAGTTTCAGATGAGTCAATTTCTGAAGCTAAAAAAAAATATGAAGGAAATGGTAAAACACCACTTGGTATTTTAACTTATTTACTAGAAGATAAAAAAATAGCAGAAGATGATTTAGTAACTGCTGTTTCAAGAAATTATGCTTTAAGAAAAGTTTTATTAAACGAACAAGCTATTAAGAAAGATGCAATCTCTAAAGTCCCAAAAGATTTTATAACTCAAAATGAAATGATACCATTTGAGTTAAATGGTAGAATTTTAAAAGTTGCAATATTTGATCCAACCAAATCTACTTTAGTGGGTAAATTGAAAAGTATGACAGGGTGTAATATTGAACTTTATATTGCTAAACCAAGCAATATAGATGAAGCATTAAGATATAAAACAATTACCGAGTTAGGTAGTGAGGGTACTGAGGAAAAAAAGAAAACCACAGTTTCTCAATCAGTTAATCCAAACTTAAATGTCAAATTAAAAGTACCCACTACAAAATCGGGTGATGAAAATGTTGTAGTTGACTTTGTTGATCAATTATTGCTCGAAGCTTTTTTATCTGAAGCAAGTGATATTCATATTGAGATTTTTAGAAGAGGAGAAGCCAATATAAGATTTAGAAAAGATGGAGTATTACAATTACAAGATCAGTTTAAGACAGTTTTAATGGATAACTATAATGCAGTTGTTACAAGACTAAAAATAATGTCAGGGTGTGATATTTCTGAAAAAAGATTACCTCAAGATGGAAAACTTAAATTTAAAAACCCTAAACCTAAAAGTGAAGATGATGTAGATATTGATGTTCGTTTTTCAGTTATACCAGCCAAAGAGGGTGAAAGAGTAGTAATGCGTTTGTTAGCTGCTGGTCCAGATTTAGCACTTGAGCAAATTGGTTTAGACCCAGATGATTATGACAAACTTATAACAGCTATTACAGCACCTCAAGGAATGGTTCTAGTTACAGGCCCAACTGGTAGTGGTAAAAGTACAACTTTGTATGGTGCCATTAAACATATCAATAAACCCGGTACAAATATTATGACTGCAGAAGATCCGGTAGAATTTTATTTAAAAGGGGTTGGACAAATTCAAGCAAATGCAGAAATTGGATTAACTTTTGAAGCAATCTTAAAATCTTTTTTAAGACAAGATCCCGAAGTTATTTTAGTTGGTGAAATTAGAGATAAATCTACAGTTGATATTGCCATTAAAGCTGCACTTACCGGTCACTTACTACTTAGTACACTTCACACAAACGATGCAATTTCAACAATTGTAAGACTGACCAACATGGGTGTGCCTAATTTTATGGTTGCATCAGCATTTTCATTAATTGTTGCACAAAGATTAGCTAGAAGAAACTGTAAAAGTTGCTTAACTGAAGATGTTAAAGCAACAAAAGAAAGTTTACTGCAATTCGGTTTTACAGAGGAGGAATTATCCACATTTAAACCCATGAAAAGTAGTGGTTGTGTTGAATGTAATAATAGTGGTTACAAAGGTAGACAAGGTATTTATGAAGTTTTGAAAAAGTCTCCATCATTAGAAGCTGGAATTCTAAAAGATGCAAGAGCTGATGAATTATTAGCTGCTGCTGTCAAAGATGGTTTTAAAACAATGCAAGTAATTGGTAGAGGTTTTATTAAATCTGGTGTTTTAAGCGTTGCAGAATATTCAAGAATATTGGTGGTATAATTTATATGGCAATTTTTTTTTACAATGGTGTTCAATCTGGAAAAAAAATCTCAGGTGAGATTTCAGCATCAGATATAAAATCTGCTTCAGTTAAATTAAGAGAAAAAAAAATTATAGTCACCTCAATGAAAAAAGATGATAAAAAATCTGAAGGTGAAAAAAATTCAAATACACAAGTTGATATTCCAATAAGCAATGCACCGATAATATTTAGTAAAGGTCAAGTTTATTTAAACTTTGGACCTTGGGCAACTGTGCCACCTAAAGAAATACTTCAATTTACCAAAAAAACAGCAACTATGATTAAAGCGGGTCTTCCAATTCTCGAGTCTATTATGATGATTAGAGATCAAACAGATCATATGAAAATGAAAATGACTACTAATACTATTGTGAAGGATTTAAATTCAGGAATTAATTTAACTGAAGCATTTTCAAAACACCCAAAAATATTTGACAATATTTATCTGAACATGATTTCAGCTGGTGAAGCTAGTGGTAAGCTAGATGAATTTTTAATTAAATTAGTAGAACTTCTTGAAAAAAATTCAAAAATTAAAGCTGGAATTAAAAGTGCACTATTTTATCCTGTTATGCTTTTAACTGTTGCAACAACTATTACTATTTTTATGTTATGGAAAGTTGTTCCAATTTTTGAAAAAATGTATGGAGCAATGGGTGTTAAATTGCCTGGAGCAACGCTTGTAATTGTCGATGCAAGTAGATTTATTGCAGATGGTTCAAACATTCTCAAAATTTTATTAACCATATTTATAATTAGATTTGTTTATAAGTTTTTAATTAAGAATCTTGAAAGTTTTAGGCACTTAATGCACAAAAGATTTTTAAAATTTCCCCTGTTTGGAGACTTAATAGTTAAAGCTACCATATCTAGAATGTGCATGATTATGGCCAACTTAACTAGAGCTGGAGTTAGTATTGTTGATACATTAAAAATTGCTAAAGCAGTTACTACAAACTTAGTTTTTATTTATGCTCTTGAAAGAATTTCACGACAAATTGTAACTGGGCAAACATTATCTGAACTTCTTGTAAAAGAAGGGCACATATTTCCTCCTCAGTTAGCACAACTTATGGCCGTAGGAGAAAGAACTGGTAATATGGAAGAAATGTTTACAGCGATTGCAAGATATTACGAGGAAGAATTTGACAACGTTGTTGCGGCTTTATCTTCAATTATAGAGCCACTAATGATTGTATTAATAGGTGGAATTATTGGTATGCTAATGATTGCATTATATATGCCAATCTTTAGTATGGGTGATGCCATTGGCTAATATGTAGGTCTTAAATATGAAAAACGGTTTTAGTCTTATAGAATTAATTATTACTGTGGCTGTCTTATCAATAATTGCTGGTATAGGGTATCCATCAATAGATAACTTTGGCAAGGTAGAAAATTATGAGTCTGATCTTGCAACTATCAGAGGTCAAATTAATATCGTAAGACAAATTTCTTTAGAAAATGGTCATGCATATAGACTAAAAATAGTTAATGATGACAATAATAATAATTCATCATTAGAGGTCTGGAAGGCACAAGGTTTAAATCGTTTTAATACCGAATATCATAAAAGTACTAATCCTCCTTGTTCTGATTTTGGAGGTGATGATGAAAATGGTACCCAAGAAATGGAGCTTACAAAAGAATTACAATATTTCACAATTAAAAAATGTAATTCTTTAAGTGGAAATTGTAATCCTGTAGGTGCTGCAGTTAATTATTTTTGTTTTTTACCTGATGGCTCATCTCCTGAAAATATAAAAGCAACTATTGAAGCCGCAGGTAATGCGGGAGATAAATCGGAATTTATTCATTTCTATAAGTCAGGTTTTTTTAATAATGGAGAAAGAATGTGATTAAAAAAATTGAGAGGATATATCAAAAAGGAGTTTCACTAGTAGAGGCAATGACTGCAGCAGCAGTACTTGG
>Ga0209384_1000107_pt1 | contig 56468 bp, 60 predicted proteins | sample CoawatmetaG05DNA_FD_187511 | JGI IMG/M metagenome (GOLD analysis project Ga0209384, IMG submission 187511) | Marine microbial communities from the West Antarctic Peninsula - Coastal water metaG058-DNA (SPAdes) (version 2) | ecosystem: Environmental > Aquatic > Marine > Coastal ... | reverse complement strand
ACTGTATCGTCACCTTTTAAAGCATCTAGAATAGTATTTGTAATTGTATCAAAAGTACGCTCAGCATCAGCTTTACTTAGGTTTAGAGAACCTGAAAGTTGTGCTATTAATTGTTTTTTGTTCATATATTTAGCTCCGGTTTTATTGGTTATTTTCACATAATTTACATTAAAGCCCATAAATCAAGCTTTTTATTAGTGTCTCTTAAAATAAAAACCCCAATATATGGTGATTTGTTAAATAAATGTTGATTTTAAAGGGTTATTTAAGAAATATAATTGTTAAAAAACTTAAATAAACCAACGTCTTTTAGGTCATTAAACGTTGTAAAAAACATCAATGATAGCAATAAAAACATTCCGATTCGAAAAAAACCTTCTTGAGTTTTTTGTGATAAAGGACGCCCTAATACCTTTTCAATACCGTAAAACATTAAGTGTCCACCATCTAACATTGGAATTGGAAACAAATTTATTAACCCTAAGCTAATAGAGATGTAAGCCATAAGGCTTATAAAAGGTAAAATTCCAAATTCTGCAACTTGTCCGCTAATTTTTGCTATTCGAATTGGGCCACCTAACTGTGAAGTGTCACCATTTCCAGTGATCATACTTCCAATATACTTAAGGGAAGAAGTGCTTACATAATAAACTTCATTAACCGCATAAAACAGTGCTTTAGTAGGACCAAGTTTAACGTGGTTTATCTCATTATTATAAGCTCCAAGCTTAATACCAACCATACGTTTACTGATTTTGTTTCCAAGATTATCTTCTCCATCAACAATGTTAGGTTTTACTCTAAAAGTTATATCTTGATCGTACCTGTTTACTGTAAAATTGATAATTTCATCAGTAGACATCATGATGTATTTTGAAACATCCATGATGCTTTTAACTTTATTACCGTCAATTGAGACCACAATATCATTATCTTTAAGGCCAGCTACCATTGCGGGGCTATCTTTTTGAACTTCATTAATTACAGCTGGAGTAAAGTCTTTTCCAACAAACGTATAAACTGAGAAAAATATTAAAATTGCTAACAAAAAGTTAGCTAAAGGGCCACCAAATACAATTAAAGCTCTTTGATATAAGGGCTTTAGTACAAACAGTTTGTCTTGATCTTCTTTACTGTATTCTTTTATAATTTTGTCATTATCAGCTTGGCTATAAACATTTCTATCACCAAAAAACTTAACATATCCCCCAAGAGGTATGACACAAACCTTCCATCTAGTGCCTGATTTATCATTCCAACCAAACATTTCTTTACCAAAACCAATTGAGAAATCAGTAACCCCTACTCCAAATCGTTTAGCAAAATAATAATGCCCATATTCATGGATAAACACAACAACAACAATTAAAGCTATGAAGGGTAATATGTAAGACAGCATGTTTATAATCTAATAATACTATTTATTATTCTAATTTCTAGCTTTTAATATTATAGCCTTTTTTCAGTAGTATTGTGACCAAGATCACACAAATTACTAGAAAAAATACCATTGAACTTATACTTACCCAAATATTAAAATCAGAGACGCCATAGAAAGAAAATCTTAAGCCATCAATTAAATAAACCACAGGATTAAAATAAGAAATTGTTTGCCAAAATGGTGGTAACATATCAAGAGAATATAAACTTCCTCCTAAGAATACCATTGGAGTGATGACTAATGATGGAATGATCGACATCTGCTCAAAGTTTTTACTAACCACACCAATTAAAAATCCAAATAAAGCGAATGTAAAAGAAACTAAAACTAATAAAAATATCATTAAAAATGGATATTTAACTGTCACATCTGCAAAAAAAGAAGCAGTTGCATAAATTACAGCACCAACAATTAATGTTTTAGTAGCTCCTGCTCCAACAAAAGCTAGAACTGTTTCTAGCGTTGAAATAGGTGCTGCTAAAATCTCGTTAATAGTTCCATTAAATTTTGGAAAAAATATTCCAAACGAAGTGTTACTTATTGATTGAGTAAGCAGTGTTAACATTAATAAACCAGGTACAATGAATGATCCATAACTAACACCATCAATTTTTTCAATATAACTTCCAATAACTGAACCGAACACTACAAAATATAATGATGTAGATATTACAGGTGAAAGAATAGACTGACCTACAGTTCTTATGAATCTATTCATCTCATGAACATAAATAGCTCTAAACCCGTAATAATTAAATTTCATTATTCTCCTTTACTAAATCAACAAATATCTTCTCCAAAGTACTTTGTTCTGTTTTTAAATCTTTTAACTTTAAGCCAGTATCTTTTAAGTCTTGTAATAAATCTGTAATACCAGTTTTTTCAGCTTGAACATTATAAGTATAAATTAAAGACATGTGTTCATCACCTATTTCAAGATTATATTTAAGTAAATTTTCTGGAATTTCTGTAATTTTTTTCTGTAGTTCAATGGTCAGTTTTTTATGACCCATTTTTTTAATTAATTCCTTTTTATCTTCAACAATAATAATTTCTCCTTGATTAATTACAGCTACACGGTCAGCAATAGCTTCGGCTTCTTCGATATAGTGAGTGGTTAAGATAATTGTGACCCCTGTTTTTCTTAACTCTTCAACAACCATCCACATGTCTCTTCTAAGTTCAACATCAACACCTGCTGTTGGTTCATCAAGAAATAGTATTTTAGGTTCATGAGATAAGGCTTTTGCAATTAAAACTCTTCTCTTCATTCCACCTGATAATTGTCTTAGTCTTTGATCTTTTTTATCCCATAAACTTAAATCTTTTAAAATTTTTTCAATATGCTCTGGCTTAGGTGGTTTTCCATACAGCCCTCTTGAATAAGATACAGTGTCAAAAACAGTTTCAAAAGATTCTAGATTTAATTCTTGAGGAACAAGCCCTATTCTTGATCTTGTCTCTCTATAATCTTTTATAATATCAAAATTATCAATTGTAACTGTGCCTGAAGAAGGTTTAACAATTCCACAAATAATACTGATTAAACTAGTTTTTCCCGCACCATTTGGCCCAAGCATTGCAAGAATTTCACCTTGTTTTACTTTAAGGCTAACATTATTTAGGGCTTTAAAGCCATTATCGTAAACTTTGGATAAGTTATTAATGGATATTTGAATCTCAGACATTTGTTAAGGTGTATATAGTTATTTATACACCTTTTACAAATTATTAGGTCTATTTTTTAGATCCTTTTATTTTCCAAAATATTACGGGCAAAAAAGTTGCAGTAATGAAAGATAAAAACAACAATGATTGAGAGACAAAAGCTGGGAAAGTATCCGCTGGTAAAATTACACCAACTAATAAACTCTTTGAAAAATCAGGAGCTGGGTATAAAAGAAACCCTCCAATTAATCCAATAATAATTGAGATGTATGCTGTTTTTTCATTCAGCTTTTTATTATAGAAACTATAAAAAACAGTAAGCACAAACGCGCAACAAAATAAATCTGCTAATAAGAATAAGTATAAAACACTAAATCCTTTTGAAGCGATTGCAAAAGCTACAATTGATAGCGCTACTATAAAATATTTTGAAAGAGTTAAGTAATTAGTTTTCTTATTTAAATTTAAAGTCGCTTTACCATCAACTACTATTAAACTTGATATTGCATTAACTAAAGTATCAACCGTACTAATTGTTAATGATAAACCAAGGATCACAATTATTAATGATAAAAATTCTGTCTGCTCACTTAATAATAAAGAGAAGAAACCAAGATCAGGAATAACTTTTGGATTAGCTGATACTGCAACTAAACCACTAAAGCCCATAAAGAAGACAATTGGAATAATTACAATAAATGCAACTATTAAACTTTTCTTCAAGACTTCGTTATTTTTTGCAGCATAAACTCTTTGCCAGTTGCCTTGGTGAAAAAGATTGGTTGCAGCAACTGCGATAAAGAAAGTTAATCCTGCAGTATAGTTTGGAATATAACTTGCACTTAATAAGTGAGGACTTTTTTCTTTAATAAATGAGAAAGAAAACTGATCCCCTGTAAATGATGTTAGATAAAATACTGAAATTAATAATAAAGCTACAATTACTATCATTTGAATATTATCTGTAAAAATTGAAGCTCTTAACCCACCATACAACGTGTAAGTAAGTGTTGCGATCAGAATAATTAAAGAAGTGACCCAAAGCTCAGTACCTGAAATATAATTTATCAATATTGCAACTGCTGTAACTTCTGCACATAAAAAGACAAACATGTAAAATACCGTCATAAGTAAAATAAGTTTAAATAAGCTCTTACCAAATCTTTTTCTTAAAAATTCAATTAGAGTTGAGCCTTTTGGAAACTCAGTTCTTATTTTTTTTCCAAGTGAAATTAAAAAGATCATAGGAAATGCTGTTCCTAATGCATAACCAATCACAGCCCCTATTCCACCCCATGAAGCAGCAGATGCTGGACCAAATAAAATCCAAGCTCCAAGTGCTGATGCAATTAGGCTTGTAGTTAGTGAAAAGAAACCAATATTTCTATTCGCTGTTAGATAATTATTAATCCCTTGATATTTTTTAGAGTAAATTAAGCCAACTACTGTAAAAATTAAGCTTATAGTAATGACGAGTGTTAATGATGTTGATTGACTTATAAAGTATGTTTTATCCATTGTTCTCCCTTTCTGAATTACCGGACAGGTTATTAGGGTTTATTCTCAGTCAGTTACGACACCCCTTACAATTTTTATAGACTATAATTTAGATTATTAAAGAGAAACTTAGTGTTTAGTATCTAATATTTCTAAAGGTAATGGAGCTTCAGGATACTTTTTCTTACAAAGTTTTTCATAATTTTTGCAAAGAGTATTTACCGTGTCATGGGCTTCATCTTTTGAAGTTAGAAATTTAATTAAAGTATCTCTCTCGAATTCAATTTCTTTAATATCTGTTCCACTTAAATATTCACCCGTCTCAACTTCCCAGTAAGTATCATTTAACTCTTCAGTTTTTAAAGTGTTTAGTTTTCTTTGAAGTTCAATAATAATCTCATCCTCTGTCTTACTATCTTTCATTGGAGAGTTTGCTAATTTTCCTAAACACTTATCTTTAAGATCATCTAAAAAAGTATTGTAAGGTTTACCTTCAGCTAATCCAGTGAAGTGATTGCTTTCAAAATACTTACTGATCGCAGCATTAGTGGAGATTTTATTTTTACCCTTAGCAACTGCTACTTGAACGTAAACTTCCTGACTAATGTATTCGTTTAAATAGTCTTTAATTTTATCCGATAACATTAGTTTAAAAATTACAGAGTTTTTAAAGGATCAACGTAATCATATCCAAAAACATCAGCAACTGCTTTATACGTTACTTGACCTTTGCAAACGTTTAATCCTGCAAGCAAATGTTTGTCATCGCTTAGTGCTTTAGCGTAACCATTGTTTGCAATTTTAACTAAATGTGGAAGTGTTGCGTTATTCAATGCAATCGTTGAAGTTCTTGGAACTCCACCTGGCATATTTGCTACACAGTAATGAATAACATCATCAATAATATAAGTTGGATCACCATGAGTTGTTGGTTTACTCGTTTCAACACAACCCCCTTGGTCAATTGCAACATCAACTATTACAGATCCTCTTTTCATTAATTTTAACATTGGTTTAGTAATTAATTTTGGAGCTTCTGCACCTGGAATTAAAACACCCCCAATTAAAAGATCAGCTTCAGCAACTAATTTATTTAAATCAATTTTATCACTTTGTTCTGGAATAATTTTATCACCAAACATTTCAACTAATTGTTTTAGTCTTGCTTCAGACTTATCAACGATGTGAACTTTAGCACCCATTCCAGTTGCAATCACAGCAGCGTTTTCACCAACAACACCACCACCTAAAATAACAACAGTACCTCCCTCAACTCCAGGAGCTCCCCCTAATAAAAGACCTCTACCATTTTGATTTTTTTCCAAGCAATGCGCTCCAGCTTGTACTGACATACGTCCAGCAACTGCACTCATTGGTGCAAGTAATGGCAATCTTCCATTATCATCTGTAACTGTTTCATAGGCTATACAAACACCTTTCGATTTAACTAAACCTTCAGTTAATTCTTTAGCTGCTGCTAAATGTAGATAAGTGTAGACGATTTGATTTTCTCTAATCATCTTAACTTCACCAGATTGAGGCTCTTTTACTTTAACAATAATATCTGCATCATTGAAAATATCTTCAGCTTTATCAACAATTTTAGCACCAACACTTGTGTATTGTTCGTTTTCAAAACCAGCTTCAAACCCACCATTGTTTTCAACTAAAACTTCATGACCTTCTGATATTAAAGTCTTAACACTTTCAGGTGTTAATCCAATACGATGTTCTTGTGGTTTGATTTCTTTAGGTACGCCAATTTTCATAATACTCTCTTCCTTTTTAATACTTTAATTTTGTAAAGTTTTTAGTTTTTTTGATTTTTTTGATAGTTAGTAATACCAGTTCTTAACTTTTCAATAATCTCATCAATATGTTTTTCTTCACAAATGAATTGAGGAGCTATAATTAAACAATCTCCTGTAGCTTTAAAGTTAACACCAGCTTCATAACATGCTTTAAAACATTCAAACCCAGCTTTACCTGGTTTAGTGTTTAGTTTCATGTCTATTCCACCCATCATTCCATATCCTCTAATATTATCGACAGACTCTAGATCTTGAAGAGAGAACAATCCTTTTTGGAAATAAGGAGCTAAATTTTTTGCTCTATTAAAAATATCATCTTTTTCAAAAATTTCTTGCACTGCAAGAGCAGCTGCTACTGCAACTGGAATTCCTGAATAAGTGTAACCATGAAATAATTCAACCGCACCTGTTGGTGAAGCATCCATTACTGCATCATAAATAAAGTCATTACATGCAACAACACCCATAGGTACAACTCCGTTTGTTGTAGCTTTAGCCATTGTCATAATATCTGGAGTTACTCCAAATTCATCTGCACCGAATTTAGAACCTGTTCTGCCCCATCCTGTAATTACTTCATCAAAAATTAAAAGTATTCCATGCTTGTCACAGATCTCTCTTAACTTTTGTAAATATCCTTTTGGTGGAACTAATGTTCCAGTTGATCCAGCAATGGGTTCAACAATACAAGCAGCGATGTTTTCACCACCAAAGTTTTGACAAATAGTTTCTAAATCATTAGCTAAATAATCACCAGTCTCTGGTTGACCGCTTACAAATTTATGTTCTGGTAAATGTGTGTGTCTAATGTGTTGGACACCTGGCATTAAAACACTTGCAAATGTTTTAATGTTGTTCACCATTCCACCCACTGAAATACAACCAATGTTCATTCCATGATAACCACGCTCACGTCCGACAAATCTAAATCTTTCTGCGTGCCCTTTTGCTCTATGATATGCAACAGCAATTTTAATTGCAGTCTCTACAGCTGTAGATCCACAAATTGTAAAAAACATTTTATTTAAATCACCTGGTGTATGTTTTGAAATTTTTGTAGCAAGCTCAAATGAACCACCAAAACCTTGTTGAAATGGTTGTGCGTAATCTAAAGTTTCTAATTGTTTTGTAACAGCTTCAGTAATTTCTCTTCTTCCATGACCTAATGGGTTACAAAATAACCCTGAACTCGCATCGATTTGTGTTTTTCCATGGTGAGTTTTTAAGTAAACCCCTTTAGCTTCGGTAATTAGTCTTGGGTTTGCTTTGAAATCTTTATTAGATGTAAACGGCATCCAATGTTCATTTAATGAATTAGGTACTGAAGTTCTGTTTTCTGAGCTCATAAATATTCTCTCTCTATGTATGTAGTGTTATAATTTTATCCCTAACTATTAGACTAAATCAAAAGGTTTTCTAGAATTATTTTCTTCTTTAAGGCTTATAATTTTCTACAACTTGTAAGTGTATAACAATAACAATTTGTTTTACATCCCTTCAAAATTCAATTTAAATGCAAATAATTTAATTAAATTACTAACAGGGGAATAATAATGAAAAAAATAATTGGTTTTATTCTTGGTACTGTAGTTGCTCTTAACTTATCTATGTCAGTTGCTAACGCTGCTGCTAAAGAAGTTAGAGTTGCATTCTTTTTAGAATGGCCTACTCCAAACCAAGAAGACAAAGTTAAAAAGATGTTTGATAAGGCACTAGGTGTTCCAGTTAAATGGACTAACTTTTCAAATGGTGGTGCAATGACTGACGCTATGTTAGCAGGAGATATTGATATTTCTTACTCACAAGGTTTAGTACCATTTATCAATGCTGTTAAATCAAAAGCACCTTTAAAACTTGTAGACGTTGCTATGGAATACGGAATGGGTGGAACAACTTGTGTTGTTTCTAAAGCTTCTGGTATCACAAAAGCTAACGCTTCTGCATTAGAAGGTAAAAAAGTTGCTGTTCCTCTTGGAACAATGGCTGAGTATGTTTTTGATGAAAGTATGAAAGTTGTTGGTGCTGATAAAGGCAAAATGACTGTTATTCAAATGGATCCAGAAGAAGGTGCTGCTGCAATAGTTGCAGGTGATGTTGCTATGGCATGTCTATTTGGTGGTAACTCTATTAAAGCAGCTTTAACTGTTGGTACAAGATTATTAACAGTTCAAGAAGCTCGTGATGCAGGTATCAAAGGTATCGACATTACTTCAGTTACAGATAAATTTATGAAAGAAAACCCAGGAATGTTGAGAACTTTCATAGAAGTTACTCATGAAGCTAACGCTAGATATGCAGCGGGTAAAAGCGACATGAATGTAATTGCTAAAGATGCTGAAATGGCACTTGGAGATATGAAAGAAACTTTAGGTGGATTTGTATTCTTGAATGCTGCAGATACTAAAAAATCTATGGAATCAGGTGGTAATCTTGATGGTTTCTTAAAAGGAATGGGTACTCCTAACGGAGCAGTAGATACAAGTTTTTTACCTCTATAATTTAGAGAGTAAGATAAAATTAGATAGGCGCCAATTTATTAAATTGGTGCCTATTTTTTTAAATAAAATTTTAATATAAAGTTATCTCTATGAGTGATTTAATTTCTCAAAATCTAAACATGATCTTTAAAACTCCAAAAGGAGAAACTGTTCATGCATTAAAAGATGTAAATTTTACACTTAAAAAAGGTGAGCTTCTAACCGTTCTTGGTCCTTCTGGATGTGGAAAAACAACTTTATTAAATATTACTGCTGGCTTTCTTAGACCTACTTCTGGAGTAATCACTCTTAATGGTAATGAAATTAATGGCCCTGGTGTTGAAAGAGGAATGGTTTTTCAACAAGGTGCTTTGTTTGAATGGTTGACTGTAGCTGAAAATGTAGATTTTGGTTTAAGAATGAAAAAAGAAGATCCAGTAAAAACTGCAAAAAAAGTTGAAGAATGGTTAAATATAGTTGGCTTGCAAGGTTTTGGAGATACACCAACTTATCAATTATCTGGTGGTATGCAGCAAAGAGTAGCTCTTGCACGATGTTTAATTAATGATCCTGATCTAATTTTAATGGATGAACCTTTAGGGGCACTAGATGCACTAACAAGAGAAAAGATGCAGTCGTTAGTTTTAAAAATTTGGAAAGAAACAGGAAAAACAATTATTTTAATCACTCACTCTGTTGAAGAAGCATTATTACTTGGTGAAAGATTATATGTAATGGCACCAAGGCCGGGTCGTATACATAAAGAATATAAACTACCCTTTGCTTCAATGGGGATAGATGGAGATTTAAGAGAAATCAAAAAAACTAAAGACTTTGGAAGTAAAAGAGAAGAAATTCTAACCATGATTTGGAACATGGAAGAAGAAATCATGGGCAAAGACATTTAATATGCTGACAGGAATTATCACATTTGTAGTTATATTTGCTGTTGTTGGGTCAATTCTTTATGGAAGAAAACTAGCTAAAACTGAGAAACTAGATGCTGTTTTTGGAAATCCTGAAAGAGCTAAAGGCGGAACTCACTGGATAATTGTTGGAAGTAGTTTTTTATTATTAACATGGCTCTATTATTCTTGGGATATGGCTAAATCATTTTATCCTCAATCAGCTAATGAACTTTGCCAAGTCGCAAAAGTTAACGATTCAATGCTTTCATTAAAATATTTGTTTCCAATTGAAGAAAGAGAATTTAAAAGTACATCAATTATTAGAAGTGAAAACAAAAACATAGAAAAATTAGCTAATGAAATTAGAAATTCATCAAATATTAGAAATCAAGATAAAGATATACTTTTAAATTTTATTGAAAAAACTAAAAGAACAATTCCATTACTCACGAATGAAGATCTTCTTGAAAATGAAACAATAATTAAAATTGGTGAGTTAACTAATAAAATTACTTGGTTAACAGAAGAATTTCAAAAAATAAGCTACCCTCCTATAAAAAGCATTGAAGAAGAAAATAAAAGAATTGAAGCTTTAAAAACACAAGGCGGCTGGGGATCATCTGGAACTGCTGTAACAAATACAATAGAAATCCCCACTATTCCTGAAACTAAAAAGGGACTAAAGTTTGATGCTGCTGCAAAAGAATTAACTATTATTAGTGATGATTTTTTTAAATTAAGAAATCATAACACTCAATACAAAGCTCTGATGAAAGAGATCAAAGATGGAATTAAAAAATATAGATCAGAATTAGACGAAACACATGATGTAGCTTCAATACTGGCAAAAGATGTTCTTAAAATTGCTCGTAGGATCGAATACGCAAGTATTTTTCCACCTAATACTCTTGATGATATGCAAAAATCTATAATAGAGTTTGATGAAGTTCAAAAGAAAGAACAAGGGGGCTTAAGATTAATCGATATTTTTTTATTTCCTACTGGGACAATAATTTCAAGTGGTCCAAATTGTTCTGAGCAGGGTTCTGGAAGATGGTTACCAAAACCGTCTGATACTTTTAATAAATTTGTCCTTCTTCTTCAGCCCAGTATTGGATTTAAAAACGTACCTCTAATTTGGTATGAAATGATGGATGTAAGTAAAATAGTTGGTTTTATTTTACCTGATTGGATTGCAGATGCTATGCCTGGAGCATATCCAATTCATAATGCTGATGGAACTGTTACACCAAACTTTAAGAGTAAAGTCTTAAGTGTTGCTACAGGTGAGTTTAAATTATTTAAAATACCAGTTCCAATGGGTCATATCTGGGACTCTTTTTTAAGAGTTCTTTTAGGTTTGGTGCTTGGAATAATTTTTGGTGTACCACTAGGATTGTTTATGGGTCTAAACAGGTTCGCTAAAGGGTTTTTTGATCCATTAATTGAATTGTATAGACCTGTGCCTCCTCTTGCTTGGGCTCCTCTTGTTATTACTGTATTTGGAATTGATAACGTTGGAAAAATTTTCTTATTATTCATGGTTTCATTTTCAATTATGATCATCTCTGCTAGAGCTGGAGCAGCTGGTACACAATTATCTAAAATTCATGCTTCACACTCACTTGGTGCATCTAAATGGCAAATATTAAGACACGTAATATTTCCAAACTCATTACCTGAAATTTTAACAGGGGTTAGAGTTGCTGTTGGAATGTGTTGGGGAACTTTGGTTGCAGCTGAATTTTTAGCTGGTACTACAGGTATTGGATTTGTTGAAAACGTTGCTAAGAAATACTTCCAATACGAAGTTATTTGGATCACTATTTTTGTAATGGGAATGCTAGGTTTATTATTTGATATTGCGTTGAGAAAAATAATTGACAAAACAATTCCATGGCATGGTAAAGGTTAATCAACCTTTTATTAAATTATGAAATCTTCGAAGTTAAAAGCAATTATTAAAGATATCTTTATTAAGTATAAATTAAGTAAAGATCATGCCGCTATTTGTGCAGAAGCTCTAATCAATGCAGAATTAGTTGGTGCTCCATCACATGGTTTGTCTAGACTTAAGATGTACTGTGACCGTATTTCTAAAAAAGTTATTAATCCAAAAGCCAAAATAAAAGTTAAAAAAATATCTCAATCAATTGCTCATGTTGATGGCAATAATAGTATTGGCTTTGTTGCAGCAGATACTGCTATTAAAACTGCCATTAGTAACGCTAAAAAAACTGGAATTGGTTTGGTTGCAGTTAAGAATAGTGGTCATTATGGTTTGTCTGGCTATTACGCAGAGCAAGCAGTTAAAAAAGGTTTAATGGTGATGGTGTTTACTAATGCTCCTCCAGCAGTTGCACCTCATGGTGCTTTAAAAAGTTTATTTGGAACAAACCCTATCTGCTTTGGAACACCCACAGGATCAAAAGTTCCTTTTATTTTAGATACTTCAATTTCAATGATTAATAGAGGAAAAATTAGAGTTGCAGCAAGAGAAGGAACTGAAATTCCTGAAGGTGTTGCACTAGATAAATTTGGTAAACCAACAACAGACCCTAAAAAAGCATTAGAGGGAGTTCAATTACCTATAGCTGGTTTTAGAGGCTCAGGATTAGCCTGGATGGTTGATATTTTAAGTGGTGTATTAACAGGAGGTAATCATGCAGGTAGAGTTAAAGATCCTTTTACTGACTTTAGTGGTCCGCAAAATATTGGTCACTTATTTTTTGTTTTAAAACCTAATTTGTTTGTCGGTAATTCTTTTAACAAAAGAATAAAAGACAATATTAAAACTATAAAAAAATTACCTAAGATAAAAGGTGTTAAAGAAATCCTTTACCCAGGACAAAATAAGTTCAATAGATTTAAAAGTAATTTTAAAAAAGAAATTAATATTTCAAAAGCTGTCTTAAAAGATTTAGAATACTTACAAAATATCTAATTACCGTACAGATCTTGAAAATTTAACAAGGTCATTAACAAGAAGTTCAGGTTCTTCAAGCGCCGCAAAGTGTCCACCCCTTGGCATCTCTGTCCATTGAGTGATATTAAACATTCTATCTACATAAGATCTTGGTGGCCATTCAGACATCTCAGCAGGAAAAATTGCTGCAGCTGTTGGTATTTCTATTTTTTTAAATTCTTTAGGAAAAAAACGTCCACCCTCTTCTCTTCTTCCATAATAAATCCAAGAAGCTGTATTAAAAGTTTTTGTAACTATATAAACCATAATATTTGCTAATAAAGTATCCTTTGAGTAAGCGCTTTCAATATCACCATCCTTTAAATCAGACCAAGAATACATCTTTTCAATAATCCATGCTGCAATACCAACAGGGCTATCCATCATGCCATAACTCAATGTTTGTGGCTTTGTTGCTTGTTGGGTTCTGTAACCATCCTGCATAACTTGATCTTTATTAAATCTTTGTTGCCATTCTTCTTCTTGCTTTGATTGTGGTCCATCAGGATGTCGCATTGTTAAACAATTAATATGAATTGCCTTACATGATTTTGAATGATCATAACCAATCCAGTTTGCAATAGTTGCTCCCCAATCACCCCCTTGTGCTAAATAATTTTTATAACCAAGGTTTTCTGTCATCAATTTATTTAAAGTATTGGCCATTTTTCTTGGACCAATTGGTTTAGATGGTCTTTTAGAAAATCCGAAGCCAGGTAAAGAAGGAACAATAACATCAAATGCGTCTTCAATGTTTCCACCAAATTTTTCTGGGTGTGCAAGGTTTTCAATTATATTTAAAAACTCAACAACTGATCCAGGCCATCCATGCATAAGAAGTAATGAAGTTGGGTTAGAGCCACTACCTTTTTCATGAATAAAATGCATTTCAATATCATCTACAACAGTTGTAAAATTTGAAAATTTGTTTATTTCTGCTTCGTGTTTTCTCCAATCAAAATCTTTGATCCAATAACTTGAGATCTCTTTCATATACTCAAGGTTACTTCCGTATTTCCAGCCACCATCGTCTGGCATTTCATGCCATGGGTAATTTTTTACCTTCGTATAAATTTCTTGAAGTGCTTTATCGGGAATATTTAGTTTAAAAGGCTTAATCATTATCAATTTACAGTATATACTTTTTGAAAATTCAGACTAAATATACCTCATGCTTTCAAATAAAGAAATTGTTTGTCCTAATAACCTTCTTGACCATGCACATAAGAAAAAAGGTGTTAATGCTGCAATTGTTAATGCTGGTTTACCTCTTCCTATGCTGTCAGTTCAGGATGCAGTTAATGAAAACTTAATAACTCCTATCTTCATAGGAGATAAAAAAGAAATTCTCAAATGTGCTGAGGATTTAAAATGGGACATCTCATCATATGAAATTATTCATGAACCTGTAGAAAATAAAACAGCAGCAATAGCTGCAAAACTTGCCAGTCAAGATAAAGTAAAAATTATTGTTAAGGGTCATATTCATACAGATATTTTAATGAAAGAAGTTTTAAAAAGAGATTACAATTTACTTGGAAAAACTAGACTTAGCCATATATGGCATATGACAAATACTAAAGACGACAAGCCACTTATAATTACTGATGGTGCTTTAAATGTTTTACCTAATGTAAAAACAAAAATGCATATTTTAAGAAATGTAATTGATTTTTCAAATCGTATAGGAATTGAAAGACCAAAAATTTCAGTTCTATCAGCGACAGAAGAAATTTTAGATAGTGTACCAAGCTCTATTGATGCTGATGAAATTACAAAACTTGCAAAAGAAGAGAATTTAAATGCTGATGTTTTTGGCCCCTTGGCATTTGATAATAGTATTTCAAAAAAATCTGCTGCTATAAAAGGTGTTAAGAATATTGTAGCTGGTGATGCAGATGTATTGTTAGTTCCAAGTGTTGAGACTGGAAATAGTTTAGTTAAAATGATGATTTACTTTATGGGTTCTTGTGCAGCTGGTGTTGTAGTGGGCGGTAAAGTTCCAATAGTAATAACTAGTAGATCTGATGAAGCACAAGCTAGATTGGCCTCTATTGCTGCTGCTGTTGTTGCTTTAGACTAATTCTTCATTGAAATAATCACATTTATGTTTTAAATAAAGCTTCAAAATTAGAGAGGAAAATAATGGCTATAACGTACTTAAAAAAATCACCAAAAACATCATCAACAGACGACACTAAAACAACTGGAATTGTTCAAGATTTATTAAAAAATATTGAAACTACTAAAGAACAAGGTTGTATCGATCTTACAAAAAAATTTGATAAGTATGATGGTGACATTATTGTTTCTAAAGAAAGAATTGAAGAAATCAAAAAAACTTTAGATCAAAAAACAAAAGATGATGTTCAGTTTTCGTACGAAAGAGTTAGAAAATTTGCAGAAGCTCAATTAAAAAATTATGGTCAAGATTTTGAAGTAGAACTTTCAGATGGATTATTTGCTGGTCAAAAATTAATACCTGTTAATACTGCTGGTTGTTATGTACCTGGTGGACGTTATGCACACATTGCATCAGCTGTTATGAGTGTAACAACAGCAAAAGTTGCAGGTGTAAAAAACGTTATCGCCTGTAGCCCTCCAAAAGAAGGTGTAGGTGCTCATCCAACAATTATTTATACAGCTGACTTATGTGGTGCAGATGTCATCTTAAACCTAGGTGGTGTCCCAGCAATTGCTGCAATGACTAATGGTTTATTTAATAATCCTGCAGCAGATATTATTGTCGGTCCTGGAAATCAGTTTGTAGCAGAAGCTAAACGAATTTTATTTGGAAAAGTTGGTATTGATTTATTTGCAGGCCCTACTGAGATTGGAATTATTGCTGACGCTAAAGCTGATCCTGAGTTGGTAGCTGTAGATTTAGTTGGTCAAGCAGAACACGGTTATAACTCACCTTGTTGGTTATATACAACAAGTAAAGAACTTGCAGAAAAAGTAATGAAAAGAGTTCCAGAGTTAATTGCTGAATTACCAGAAGTTCCAAGAACAAACGCAGATGCTGCTTGGAGAGATTATGGTGAGGTTATTCTTTGTGATACCTATGAAGAAATGGCAACTATTAGCGATGAGTATGCTCCAGAACACTTAGAAATTCAGACAGAAAATTTAGAGTGGTTTCACAAAAGACTTACAAACTATGGTTCTTTATTTATCGGTGAAGAAACAACTGTTGCTTATGGAGATAAGTGTTCAGGAACTAATCACATACTTCCAACTAAAGGTGCAGGAAGATACACAGGTGGATTATTTGTTGGTAAGTTTGTTAAAACTTTAAGTTTCCAAAGAATGACCAAAGAGTCTACTGAATTAGTTGGTGCTGCAGCTGCAAGAATTTCTAGATACGAAGGAATGGAAGCACACGCAAGAACAGGTGATGTTAGACTTAAAAAGTACGGTTATTCTAGTTAAATTAGATAATTTCCATTAGCACTGTTAAAGCCAAAATAGACATGAAAAGAATAATCAAATAATTTATTCTTTTCCATACTTTTGCACTCTTAAGATATTTAGAAAAATATTTTGAAAGATATCCCAGTATAAAAAAAAATAATAATGAAGAAATAGCTGCTCCAGCACCAAAATAATATTTATCCATTTGATTAAGGTTTTTAGAAAAGTTTCCTAAAAAAAACACAGTATCTGAATAAACGTGCGGGTTCAAAAAGGTAAAACCTAAAGTTTTAACTAAAATACTAGATAAATTATTAGTTTTATTATCTATAGAAAATGAAGTCTCTGAAACTTTAGTTTTAATTTTTCCCCAAATAAAATGTAATAAAAATATTAAGAGTAAAATATTAAAAATTAACTCAACAGTTGGTGTGAAATACTTATTTAAATATTGAAATAAAAAAATTCCTAAAAAAATTAATAAAAAGTCTGAAATTGAGCATATTAAACAAACAAGAAATATGTATTGTTTTTTTAATCCTTGCTCTATGACAAATATATTTTGAGCACCTATTGCTAGAATTAAACTTAATCCAGTTAAAAAACCTAATATTAAATAATCCATTAAGTTTTATTAAACTCTTTTTTTACCCTGAACAACTCTATCAAGTATTAATGCAACAAATAAAATAGCTATACCTGCAAGTATACCTTGTCCGACATTAGCATACTGTAATGCCTCAAGAACATCTTGTCCTAAACCTTTAGCGCCAATTAGAGATGCTACAACTACCATGGCTAAACTTAACATTACTGTTTGGTTCACACCTGCTAGAATTGAAGGAGTAGCTAATGGTAGATCTACTTTTCTTAGTAAATACCATTTAGTTGCACCGTATGCGATAGCAGCTTCTCGAATTGTTTCTGGTACTCCACGTAATCCTAAAACAGTAAGTCTTACAACAGGTGTACCACCAAAAATCATTGTAATGATTACTGCTGCAACCTTTCCAGTTCCAAAAAAAGCTATTACCGGAATCATAAATACAAAGGCTGGCATTGTTTGCATGAAATCCATTATCGGTCTAATTAATGAATAAAATCTTTGTCTTCTTGCACAGAAAATTCCAAGCGGAATACCGATTGCTATACTTAAAATTGCAGCTGTTCCTAATAAAGCAAGTGTCGTCATTGCTTTAACCCAGAAACCTAAAAAACCCATGTAACATAAAAATCCTGTAGAATAAATTGCAGCCCTTGGTCCTGCTGATAACCCCGTTAAAGTTACAATTGCAGTTATAATTACAATCCATGGAGTTTTAACAAACAATAATTCTAAGAAATCTAATACGGACCTAATACCAATTGTTATAGCTGTAAAAATTACATCTCCTTTAACAACAGCATAGTCAAAAATAATTTCTATCCATTTAATTGAAAATAATCTTATTTCAGGATGAGTTGGGAATGTATCCATTAACTGAAGTAATCCTGGAAAACTATAATGAATAACTGTGAAAATCATTATAACAGAAGTAAAAACACTACTTAAAATGTAATTTTTTATCTGCATACCTGGATGTATTGATTTATCAGATAACCATTCAGAATATTTCTTTTCTAAAATTGAATTCGCTAAAACACCTTGAACAATCTTAGCTACTATCAATAAGATAAAGCCAAAAATTGCAATCCAAATTGCTGAAGCTTCTACTCTTGTAATTTCATCTAGATAACCCTGCATAGCATCCTCTAAAGATTTTATGTTTCTTTTAAAAACATCAATTTTATCTGGGTTATTTTCTATCGCTGCTTCTAATTGTTTATTCCTAAAGGCTATAGTCCCTTTGACTTGTTCTACTTTAGCAATCGCTTCTGCTGTAATATTACCAAATAAACCTCTGATAATTTGTACTACTGAAAAAGTTTCAATAATTAAAAACGCTAGAGTCCAATTCCAAACATTACGCATTCCAAACCAAATTGGCCCAAATATGAATGCAAATAAATTAAATGAAAATGAGTAAGTAGGTTTGCTACCAATTTTTTTAAACTCTTTAATATAATAATCTGGATTACTTTTTACAAAGTCAGTAATTAATTCATCTCTCGAAGGATTTCTGATTGATCTATTCTCCATCACTACCTTCTACAACTGCTTTTAATAAATCTGCCTGTGTTATTATACCAATATTTTTGGTTTCATTATTAATTACTAATATCGGCTCATCCTTAATAGAAGATTTTTCTATCAACTTATTTAGTAAATCGTTTTCATGAACGCTTTCTAAATTTTTTGCTATTGATCCAAATTCTTTTTCAAATTTCTCAATAGGCTGCATGATAGATTTTGCTTGAACAATTTTTAATCTAGATATTCCTTTAACAAAATCAGCTACATAATCATCTGCTGGTTTCATTACTATTTCTTCTGGTGTTCCTATTTGAATAACCTTTCCATCTCTCATAATTGCAATTCTATGACCCACTCTTACTGCTTCATCTAAGTCATGAGTTATGAACACGGTGGTTTTTTTCATTTGTTTTGAAAGTTTGATAAATTCTGCTTGAAGCTGTCTTCTAATTAATGGATCTAGTGCACTAAAAGGTTCATCCATTAATAAGACATCAGGATCTGCTGCTAAAGCTCTTGCTAATCCCACTCTTTGTTGCATTCCACCTGATAGTTCATGAGCAAATTTATTACCCCAACCTTGTAGTTCTACAATATCTAAAATTTTATTAGCTGCATCCAATCTATCATTTTTACTAATACCTCTTATTTCAAGTGGCATTGCTATATTGTCTAATACTGATCTGTGAGGCATTAAAGCAAAGTTCTGGAAAACCATACCTATCTTTTTATTCCTTAAATCTTGTAAACTTTTTGGATCAAACTTCATCACATCTTCATTATCGATCAAAATTTGTCCTGAGGTAGGTTCTAATAATCTATTGATATGTCTCACTAAAGTGGATTTACCACTACCTGAAAGCCCCATTACGCAGAATATCTCTCCCTTTTTAACGTCAAAAGAGACATCAGATACACCAATTACTGAATTAAATTTTTCTAAAGCTTCCTGTTTTGAAATATGATTATTTTGAATGGCATTTAATGCTTCATCAGAAGTATTACCAAAAATCTTCCAAACATTTTTTATTTCAATAGCTGAGTCCATCAGGTCCGTTCGAAAATTTAATAATTTTTTAAAGAAATATACCCGGCAACAAATAAAGTCGCCGGGTAAAAATTTAGTTTAACTTAAAGCCCTAACCAACCATCAACTTTAGACTTATTGTTTTTCATCCATGCTCTAGCAACATCAGCTGGATCTTTTTTCTCAACTGAAATTTGAAAGGCCATTAATGAAACATCGTCTGCTGATAATTGAAAGTTCTTAAAGAAATCAACAATCGCTGGAGATTTTGCTTCTAAAGAAGTTCCCCAACCGATTTGGATTTGTTTAAGAGCATCTTTTGACGCAACATAAGATTTTTTGTACCAGTCAGCATCTTCTTTAGGTTGAACCATTTTGTATTTAGCTTTATCAAATTTAGGTTCAGTCAACATAACTACATCGGCCATTCCCCAAATTGCATGCGGCTTGTAACAATAAAATGCATAACCTTCACCTTTTTTAATTGAGTCAAGTACTCTTGCATTTTTTACAGCTTCAGCAGTTCTGATTGCTTCGATACCTGCATCGTATAAACCGTAATCTCTAAGTTTTACTTGGTTTACATTAGCAGAAGCCCAACCATCAGCACCAATCCAAAACTCGCCTTTGCCATTTCCGTCACTGTCCATTGCTTTAACAACTTCTGGTCTAGCTAAGTCTTCAATTGCCGTAATATTCATTTTTTTAGCAAATTGTTGAGACACGCAATACCCTTGGTTTCCTTCGTAAGGTTTTGAACTTAACTTAAGAGTTCCTTTGGGAACTAGATCGTTAGTATAAGCCTGTTGATTAGGTAACCAGATATCAGGGTGAACTTCTATTTCACCTTTGCTTCTATCAATTGCACCATAGATTGCAGTATTATTTCCTGGAACTAATTCTGCCTCTCCACCCATTTTGTCATTAACAACTGCTGCTAATAAATTTGCAATAGCTGTTGCACCTGTCCAACCTGGATCTCCTATTTTAACTTTCTCAGCAAATGTTGAAAAAGTAGCAAATAAAGAAATTAAACCAGCTACAAGTGTAGTTTTTATTATTTTCATTATATCCCTCTCGATTAATTTAAAAAAAGAAGATTAACTTAAAACTTTTGAACAAGTCAAAATAAATTATCTAGTTATAAATGTTGATATTGTTTACTTATTTAAGAGTGACTAATCCAAATAGTTTTAGTTTGAAGGTATTGGTCTAATGCCTCGGTACCTTGATCTCTACTTAATGAACCTGATTGTCTGTATCCACCAAAGGGTGTTTTAATATCTCCCTCAGAAAAAGTATTAACAGAGACAGTTCCACAAGGTAAACTTTTAGCCATATGAAAAGCTCTATCAATATCTTGAGTAAAAACACTTGCATGCAATCCATACTTTGAATTACTTGCAATTTTTAAAGCTTCTTCATCACTATTAATTGTAAGAACACCAAGTACTGGTCCAAAAATTTCTTCTTGAGCAATTGTCATGTTTTCTTTTAAATCATCAAAGAGAGTTGGTTTTGCAAAAAATCCTTTTTGATCACCACTTGAAACTCCTCCAAATAATAATTTAGCACCTTCATCTATTCCTTTTTGAATATAACCATCAACAGTTGCTAAATGTTTTTTAGAAATCATTGATCCCATATTACTTTCTGGGTCTAATGGATCTCCAGCTTTAAGATTTTTTACTTTTTTTGAAACCTTGTCTAAAAATTCATCTTTAACTTTGCTGTGAATTATTTGTCTCATGTTAGCAGAACAATTTTGCCCACCATTCCAAAAAGCAGAATTAATTGCATTGTCAATTAATTCATCTGTAATCTTTGCGTCTTCTAAAACTATAAATGGACTTTTCCCACCCATCTCTAAACCGATTGTTTTTAAATTACTTTCACCAGAGTATTTCATGAATAACCCACCAACTTCTGTTGAACCAGTAAATGAAACCGCATCAACATCATTCTGTCGACCAAGTGCTTCACCTACATCTCCAAAGCCAGGCACAATGTTTAAAACTCCATCTGGAATTCCAGCTTCTTTAGCAATTTGAGCAACTCTAATTGCAGTTAGCGGTGTATCTTCTGCTGGTTTGATTATAACAGAACATCCTGCAGCTAATGCTGGTGCCATTTTCCAAACTGCCATCATTAAAGGGAAGTTCCAAGGGACAACTCCTGCAACAACACCAATTGGCTCTTTAACAATTAAACTAGTTAACGATGGTTCTGTTGGTCCAACTTTACCAAACACTTTATCTATTAATTCTCCATACCACTGAAAATGCATTGGCGCATCATTTGCAACTTCATTAATACAGTCTCCAATTAATTTTCCAGTATCCACACATTCAAGAACAGAATTTTCTTCACCAGTTTGTCTTAATAATTCTGCAAATTTCAGTAAGACATCTTTTCTAAATTCTGGAGATGTTCTGGACCAAACACCACTATTAAAAGCTTTTCTTGAAACTTTGACTGCTAGATCAACATCTTTATGATTACATTTTGAAACTGTACAAAGAACTTCGCCTGTTGCAGGGTTTATATTTTCAAACTTTTCGCCATCAATGGCATCAACGTACTTACCATTAATAAAGGCTCTGCCTTCAAATTTTAAATTTTTAGCAATAGTGTTGTAATCTACAGTCATTTTATAGATTAAAAGATATTCTAAAGATTGATTTTAGTAAAGAAGCTATTCTGGATTTGCAGTCAGTGTTTTAATTTCTAAAATATTTTCATTTGGATCTTTAACAAAGAATGTTTCTTGCTCATACTTCGTACCTTTAAACCTTAAGTAAGGCTCATCATAATATTTTGTATTGTTGTCTGTTAATCTCTTTTTTAGTGAATTAAAATTTTCTCTAGATAAATGCACACCGAAATGAGGAACAGAAACGTTACCCATATCGACATCGTGTCTTTCGCTTTCAAGCTTATGTTCACTTGCGTGAAGTGTTAATTCATTTCCCCAAAAATCTACATCTGCCCATTCTTGAGCTGAGTTATCTAGTCGGCACCCTAATATTTCACTGTAAAAATGTTTTGCTTTCTCTAAATCGCCACAAGGTATTGCTAAATGAAAACAGTTGGTGTTTTTGTACATAGATTTTCCTCTTTAAATTGCTTATTTAAAGCTTATATAAACCAATATAAATTTATAATCAACACTAGCAAATAATGAACAATTTTTTACAATCTATAATTGATAGAGATCCTGCGGCAAAATCTAAACTAAGTTTAATTTTAACTTACCCAGGTGTTAAAGCAGTTTTTTTTCATAGAATTGCAAATTTTTTTCACCTTGCTAAATTTCATTTGGTTGCAAGAATAATTTCACAACTCTCTAGATTTTTAACTGGAATAGAAATTCACCCTGGTGCAAAAATTGGAAAAAATTTATTTATTGACCATGGTATGGGTGTTGTAATTGGTGAAACATCTGAAATTGGAAACAATGTAACTATTTATCATATGGCAACGTTAGGTGGGATTGCACCAAGTATTAATTCAAATGACCAAAGACAGGTTAAGAGACACCCAACATTAAGTGATTGTGTAGTTGTTGGTTCTGGTGCCCAAATATTAGGCCCTGTAATGGTCGGAGCTAATGCTAAAATCGGATCTAATGCTGTAGTTACTAAAGATGTTCCTGAAAACGCAGTGATGATTGGAATACCAGCTAAAAATGTTGGAACAGCAACTGAAGAATTTAAACCTTATGCAGTTGAAGATTCTGATAAAGATACTTCAAGCTAATGAAAAATATTCAAGACAACTTTGTTTCTGGAATTGGTAACACTCCTTTAATCAAACTTAGAGCTGCATCAGAAATTACAGGATGTAATATTTATGGTAAAGCAGAGTTTATGAACCCTGGTGGTTCTGTTAAAGATCGTGCGGCACTTACATTAATTAGAGATGCAGAGACCAAAAAATTAATCTCTAAAGGTGGAACTATTGTTGAAGGTACTGCTGGCAATACTGGTATTGGTTTATGTCTACTTGGTAATTCTCTTGGATATAAAACAATCATAGTAATGAATGATAATCAAACTCAAGAAAAGAAAGATCTTCTTAGAAATATTGGTGCTGATCTAAGATTGGTTCCAGCTAAACCCTATAAAGATGATGCAAACTTTGTAAAAGTTGCAGCAAAACTTGCTGAAGAATTAAGACCATCAAATAATAATGGAGTTGTATGGGCTAATCAATTTGACAACGTTGCAAACGCTAAGGGTCATTACGAAGGAACGGGACAAGAAATTTGGGAGCAAACCGAAGGTAAAGTTGATGGCTTTGTATGTTCATCTGGAACAGGTGGAACAATTTCTGGAGTAAGTAATGCTCTTAAAGAAAAGAATAAAGATATTAAAATTTATTTATCCGATCCAAAAGGTTCAGCTCTTTATAATTATATAAAAAATGGTGAATTAAAGTCTGAAGGTGGATCAATTACAGAGGGAATTGGCTCAAGTAGAATTACAAAGAATTTTGAAAATGCTAAAATAGATGATGCTTACTCTATTGATGACCATGAAGCATTGCCTATACTTTATGATTTAATTGAAAATGAAGGATTAAGTCTTGGTACTAGTTGTGGAATTAACATTGCTGGTGCGATTAGAATGGGTAAAGAGTTAGGTCCTGGAAAAACTATTGTAACAATTCTTTGTGATAAAAGTGATAAGTACGCTACTAAAATGTTTAACAAATCTTTTCTTGAGGAAAAAGGATTGCCTTTTCCTAATTGGATTGATTAAATTTAGATAAAAATTATGACTGGTCAAAGACGTTGGTTAAAAATTTGGGCAAGAACAGTTGGGATGCCCATAGGTATTAACGACAAAGATAAACCTGAATTTTTACCGATCAAACAAACTGATGTTAAAAAAGCTTTAGCTTTTAGAACATTTTGGATAGCACTTCATGTATTAACTTGCCTATTAATTATCGCTGGTAACGGCCGTGTAATGGGTTGGTGGTAATATCTAAATAATTATATATCTCTACCAATATTTCATTTAAGATATTTAGATGAATCTTGCTAGTGGTTACATATTTCTAGTATTAGCAATAATACTTGGTATTTCATCCAATGGTTTCTTAAAAGCTACAGAAGGCTTTACTAATATTTACCCTACTATCTTTTGTATCGTTACAATTGTTGCATGTATTTTTTGCTTATCTAAAGCAATGACCATTATACCCGTTGGCTTTACTTATGCTACTTATGGAGGCCTTACTATTACAGCTGTAACAATTTTTGGTGTTGTAAAATATAATCAAACACCAAACCTTTATGCTGTTCTTGGAATATCTTTAATAATAACTGGTGTTATATTATTGAACACAATGGGAAAAACTAATTAATGAATATGACAACTTCTTACTTATTTTTAGCTATAGCAGTTGTTCTAGGAGTAACTTCAAATAGTTTTGCAAAAAATGCCAAAGGGTTCACTCTTCTATTTCCAAGTGTTATTACAGGAATTACAATCGTTTTATGCATGTATGCATTATCTATGGTGATGAAAAATATCCCAATGGGAATTACTTACGCATCATTTGCTGGATTAACAATTATCTCAACAGTAGTTGTTGGTATAATCAGGTTTAATCAAATGCCAAATTTTTATTCAATGATAGGTTTAGGTTTAATTATTGTAGGTGTTCTGCTGGTAAACCTTTTAGGTAATAATTAATAAAATTATTTAAATAAATTTAATTAGAAGAGTTCCTAAAATTATCGACATCGTATTGATTTGCTAGGTTGCATGCAATTAATATATTGTACATAAAACAAAATAAATGTTTTGAATGCAATTTTTAGAAATGATATTGTTTAAATATCAATAAAGGAGGATGATTATGAATTTATCACCACCTGACACATAACTGGTGTGATTAAATAATCAAAGACTTAACAAGACCAAAAAAAATGAAAAATCTATTATTATAGATTTTAGCGTAAACCGCTGACTTACAGGGGAACTCTTTTGGAGTTTACCGAAAGGGTGACCCCCTTAAAAGATCAGTTAAAAAATAGCAGGCAAAACATGAGTGCCTACATCATCTAAAGTAATATCAAATTCATCAACTACATTAGAAATATCTAATGGTGAATATAAATGTGGAAACATAGTTCCATCTGATGCTTGTTCCCAAACTAAATGATCTAGCTTTAAAGTATCAACCTTTAATAAAATTAAATCTTTTTGATTTTGATAAAATTTTTTAAGAGTTCCAACAATTTGATCATTGCCTGAAAAATGGATGTAACCATCTTCTAAATCTTTTTTAGAGCCTGTTAATTTACCTTTACTCTTAATTTCTTGCCATTCAGATTTGGTACATATTTTATAAACAAATTTGAAATTCATTTAAAATTTATATTATTCAGTGGAGATGATGACAATAAGAAACTTCCCCTTGCGGGGAAGCTAATATTAACTATCTAATAGAGAGAGAAGATAATGTTAATTTTTGAATTTTGTAGGCTCCTTATAAGGGGCACATTGAGATATTAAAATGACAAATTGTCACTACAGTCATGCTAATGTTGAATACCTTATTTTATTTGTTCACTAAATGAACGTTTTACCAGGATGAATTTGGTTGGGCTAAAAACTCTATTTCCTCAGGAGTAGATTTTCTATCTAACACTATGTTTCGATGGGGATATCTGTGAAATTGCTTAATTGCTAAAGTGTGATCTTTCCAAAACTTTTTAATACTAACTAAGTCTGGATGATCTTTTAAATATTTATCAAGTAAATAGTAGCCCATATCATGGTCTGTGATCTCTTCACTATGAATAAGAGGTAATATCATAAACAGTCTTTGAGTTTGGTCCAGCTCGTCTAAAAAACCTGCATAAACAGAATCATTTACTATCAATCTTGCTTTATGATCCTGGCTAAAAGCTTTTGGATCGTCTCTAAACATGTTTCTTGAAAATTGATCAAATAAAATAACAAGTGCTAAGCTTCCTAATGGAGTGTCTTGCCAATCATCGTATTCATTTGTACTTGCTAATTCAAAGTCTTTTAGAAATTTTTTATTAATAGTTGCATCAAGTTTTTCATCTCTCTTAAATCTTTTTTCAGCAGGAGTTTCTTTTAACCAGAAATCAATTATCTCTTGAGCTTTTGTGGGTATAGATGTCATTTATTTAGAAACCGGTTTTAAAAGTTTAAGCATTCTAGTGTGTATTGATTGACTGGCAGAAACTAAAATGCTCCCAGCATTTACAGCATCTTTATTATCCCAGGTAGTAACAACTCCTCCAGCAGCTTTTATAATTGGAATTAACGGATGAATATCCCAAATTTTATTTGTAGCCTGAAATACAACATCAATTTTTCCTTCACATAGATGAGAATAACTTAACGCATCTGCTGTTGGAAATTGCATTAATTTTAAAACTTTTGGTATCTTCATTTGCTGTTTAAGACTAATTGCTCCATGAAAAGCACCTGACACTTTTATTTGAGAAAAGGGAATATTTTTTGAAACAAAAATCTTTCTTTTTTTACCATTTTCAACCACAAAAGCATTTTTGTGATCAGTGTTTAAATAATATTTATTCAAAATCGGAAAATTTGCTAAGCCCACAACAGGATTACCTTTGAAATTAAGAGAAATTAAATTGCTCCACGTCGGATTACCTATTACAAATGACCTTGTTCCATCTATAGGATCTATCACCCATGTATAATCACTAATTGATTTTTTGTGACCAAATTCTTCACCTATAACTTGATGGCTTGGAAATTTTTGTTTAATTTTTAATCTAATAAATTTTTCAAACGCTTTGTCAGATGTTGTAACAGGATCATAACCTTTGCCTTTAAGTTTGTTAGATATAGCAAAAGTTTTGTTCAGTTTTGAGTAATAAAATTTATTTAGGTCTTTTGCTAAAGTATTTAAAAAGTTTGAATATTGCTTGTACTCTTTCGCACTTAATAAGCTCATTATATTATATTCTCAATTTGCTTTTCTGCATCTTTAATTGATTTTTCGTAATCTATGGCTAATTGATCAGCAGCAATAATATCTATTTTTTTTATGCCAAAAAAATTTAAAACATGGGTTAACCAAGGTGTTAAAAAATCATCTTTACTATTAATCTTTGTGCCACCAGAGGTGATTATAAGGTAAACTTGTTTGTCATCAAGCAAACCTACTCTGCTTCCGTCTTCATTATATTTAAATGTCTCTTTAACTCTTGCAGCCAAATCTGCCCAGGCCTTTAACGTGGCTGGCGGGCCAAAATTATAAATTGGTACAGAAATTATAATTGTATCACTTTCTTTTAATTCCATGACTAATTTATCAGACATTTCAAACATTTTCTTATGTTGCTCTGTTTGCTCTCCTTCTGGAATTTTCATTCCAGACTCGGTTAAATTAGAAATAAAGATCATTTCATCATTAAGATCTCGATAAACAATCTCATCTTCTGGTTTTTTTATTTTATCTAATAATTTTTTTGCTAAAGCTCTTGAAGTGGAGCCCTCTTTTCTAGCACTTGTGTCTATTTGATATATTTTCATGAATTAATTATCTTTAGTAGTTCTAACCGAAATTTTGTAAAAATGGTAAATAATTAAGAATATAATAACCAAGAACTTGTAATTGGTTTGTTAAAATTAAAATTCCTGTAATTAAAAGTATTATACCCCCACTTTTTGTAATCAAATTGATATTTCTTTTGAAATTTTTTGAAAATAGTAAAAACTTTTGCATCAAATAACCAGATAGAACAAAAGGTATCGCTAATCCAAGTGAATAAAAACTTAAAAGTAAAATTGCTTTATAAATAGTTTCTTCAGTAGAAGCTAAAGCAAGAATTGATCCTAAAATAGGGCCAATACACGGTGTCCATCCAAAGCCAAATGCCATTCCAACAATAAATACAAAGAAAATATTGTTTGATTTTTTTGTATAAAATTTCTTTTCAACATTAAGAAATTTAATATTTAAAACACCAATTAATTGAAGAGAGAATATAATTATTATAACTCCTGCAATAGTTCTTAAAATTTGAGAATTTTGTAACAGAATTTGTCCTAAGAAGGAAGCAGTGGCACCAAAGACAATGAATACAAAAGAAAAACCTAATGAAAAAACTATCAACGGTAATAAATCTATTTTCTTTTTTTCTAAAATTTCATTTAATGTACTACCAGTAATAAAAGAAACATAACCAGGTATTAGTGGTAAGACGCATGGAGATAAAAAGCTAATTAAACCAGCTCCAAATGCAATAAATAATTCTAACATTAAATATTATTCAGCTAACACTTTTAAGTTTTGTCTTCCAAGATTATCAATTGATAGCTCCATGTTATCACCATCTTTTAAAAAAACAGGAGGACTCATGCCAAGACCAACTCCAGGAGGAGTTCCTGTTGTAACTATATCACCAGGCATTAACGTTATAAAACTTGTAATATGAGCTACCAAGAAGTTAAAATTGAAAATCATCTGATTAGTGTTACCTGTTTGATGTCTATTACCATTAACATCTAGCGTTAAATTCAAATTATTAACGTCTTCAATTTCATCTTTAGTTGCTAAATAAGGTCCCAATGGCCCAAATGTATCACCAGATTTACCTTTAACCCACTGGCCTCCTTTTTCTTTTTGCCATTCACGCTCACTAATATCGTTACAAATACAGTATCCAAAAATATAATCTTGTGCATCTTTTTCTAAAACTCTTTTTGCTTTTTTTCCAATAACAAAAGCAATTTCAACTTCATGATCTAACTTTTTTGAAGTCTTAGGGATGATTACATTGTCGTTTGGACCAACTATAGAGTGAACAGACTTATTAAATAGAACTGGGTTTTCAGGAGTTTTAGCACCAGTTTCTTTTGCATGCTCTACATAATTTAGACCAATCGCAAAAAAATTTCCCGGTTTAGAAATACAAGATCCTATTCTTTCATTTTGATTTATTTCTTCCAAGCTCTCTAGATTGATATTTTTAATCTTATCTAAAGTTTCAAAATTAATATTCTCAGGATTTAAGTCTTTAATAATCGATGATAAATTTCTATATTTTCCATCCTTATCTAGTGCTACAGGAATTTCTTTACCTTCTTTTCCAATTCTTAAAAATTTCATTTTTTATTTATTTTTTCAATTGCATTGTATAAAGAGCTATGATCTGTATTGCCATGTCCATCTGTTACAAGATCTTTATACATTTCTTTAACTAAACTAGAAATAGGTAAATGAGTTTCAACTGCTTTTCCTGCGTTAATAATATTTGTCATATCTTTTAACTGTGTTGTGGTTTTTCCTTTTGGTGTAAAATCTTTATCAATCATTCTTTTTCCGTGTGTTTGTAATATTTTACTATCAGCCCATCCTCCTGATAAAGCTTCAATCATTTTATTTGGATTGGTTCCAGATTTTTCACATAATGTAACAGCTTCTGCAACTGCTCCAATAGTAACACCCACAATAATTTGATTGGCTAATTTAGATATTTGGCCAGACGATACTGGTCCTACTAATGTTGGGTTACCCATTTTTTTTAGCAGCTCATAGCAATTTTTAAACGTTTCTTCATCACCACCTATCATTATTGCTAATGTTGCCTCTTCAGCTCCTATAGTTCCACCTGAAACTGGAGCATCTAAATAATTTATTTTTTTTTCTTTTAGTTTTTTTGAATACTTTATGGTCAAAACTGGATTAACTGAACTCATATCAATAACAGTAGCACCTTCTTTTATATTGGAAATAAATTCATCACTGCCCATTACTTTTTCAACGGCATTATCGTCCGTGAGCATAGCGATAATTACATCTGAATTTTTGACAACGTCTTTAATGGATACCGATATTTCAGCTCCAAATTCTTTTAATCTATCTGCTTTATCTTGAGATCTATTATAAACTTTTAAATTATATCCAGATTTAAGAAGGTTTTTTGCCATGGGAAAACCCATAAGACCAATTCCAATAAACCCAATATTTTTCATTTTTAATTTTTGAAGTAACTTAACCTTTGATACCCATATGAGTGTACTTGACATTAAGGTAATCCTTAATTGCCATTGATCCACCTTCTCTTCCATATCCACTCTGCTTTATTCCACCAAAAGGTGCTTCAGCAATTGCAACAACACCTGTATTAACCGCCACAGATCCTGTTTCTAATTTTTCAGATGCAAGATGGGCTGTTTCCATTGAATTAGTGCAAACATAACTACATAAACCAAGGTCATTATCATTGGCTCTTTCAATAACTTCATCAAAAGATTTAAATGACAACATTGGAACTAATGGTCCAAATGGTTCTTGTTTCATAATGGTGAAATCATCTTTTACATCATCAAAAACTGTTGGCTCATAATAAAAACCTTTATTAAAGCCTGCCGGTCTTTTTCCACCTAATAAAACTTTAGCACCTTCTTGTTTAGTTTTTTCAACTAATTCCTCAACTTCATTTAATCTTTTTTGAGTTGTTAATGGACCTAATTGAGTGTCTGGATCCATTCCATTTCCAATTTTTAACTTTTTAGTTTTCTCAATAAATAAATTAATAAATTCTTCTTTTTTATTTTCATGAATATAAAATCTATTAGGAGAAATACAAACTTGTCCATTATTTCTAAATTTTGCAGCAATAGCCATATCAGCTGCTTTTTTAACATCAGCATCATCAAAAACTATAAAAGGAGAATGACCACTTAATTCCATTGTTACTCTTTGAACTTTATCGGCAGCTTGTTTTAAAATTAATTTTCCAACTCTTAAAGATCCTGTAATCGAAACTTTTTTTATTATATCTGATTGAATTAATTGAGAAGCTATACTTGGTGGATCACCTGATAAAAGATTAACTGCTCCTGCCGGAACACCACATTCTCTACAAATATCAACCAATTCCATTACTACACCGGGTGTAATTGTATCTGGTTTAATAATAACTGAACAACCTGCAGCAAGTGCAGTTGAAATTTTTCTAGCTGCTAAAATAAGTGGAAAATTCCAAGGTGATAGTGCTGCAACAACTCCAACTGGTTGGTAGTAAACATGTACCCTAGTATCTTCAAATCTGCTTTCAATAGTTTGACCAAAAATTCTTTTTGTCTCTTCAGCATTCCATTCAAAAATGTCTGCTGCACCATTTGTTTCACCAACTCCTTCTGCTAAAGGTTTTCCATTTTCTAAAGTCATCCATTTAGCTAACACATCTTTTTTTTCTCGAAGTTTATCTGCTATACGTCTTAAAATATAAGATCTTTCCCATGGGGTTATTTTTTTCCAAACAGCTAATCCTTTTTCAGCAGATTTTAATGCTCTATCAACATCAGATGGTGTAGCTTTTGAAGCGTGCCCTAAAACCTCTTCTGTTGCTGGATTGATAACCTCATAAGTGCCCTTGTCTGTTGAAGAAGACCACTTACCATCGATGAATTGACCAAATTTACTGTACATATTTATTTAAAAAAATTTAAATACTTTTAACCTATGGGCCAAAGTTTTGGAAACATAATTCCTTCTAAATTATCTCCATTTTTGTAACCATTTGCTTCCATAATGGTTCTTTCTTCTTTAGCCCAATCACCCCTATAAACAATTTTAGAGTTTTCTTTTGCCATTCTTAATGTGTAGCGATGAACATCTTTTTTAGGTGTAACAGTATTTAATCCTCCGTGTAGTGTTCTAATATCAAAGTAAATACAGTCACCAACTTCTAGATCCCATTGTAAAAATTCATAATCATCTTTATTTTCTAATATGTTGGGAGTTAATTCATATTTTTTTTCATTAACAACTCCAGCTTCACCATCAACTTGATGGCCATCATTAAATCTTGTTCTCAAAAATAGCCTATCCCATAAATGGGATCCTTTAACCCAAGCTATACCATCCTCTTTTTTTACAGACTCAAGGGGTATCCACAATACACACATGGATCCTTCAAAATCAAAATATGATATATCATGATGGAAAGGTGGTGATGACTTTGACCCTGCTTCCCTAAAAAACCAATTATCCATCACTAAATTAATTTTTTGTGCTTCTAAAAGTTCTGCTGCAATTTTTGCTGTTGGTGAATTAAATACAAAATCTTTAAATTCTTCATGTAAATTCCAGGTCCAAAAATCCTCATAGTATCCAGGTAGATTGTGATCTTTAGTGTGATTTACAAATCTAGGGCTAGGTTTTTCTTTGCCTTTTTTAATTCCTTTTTTTAACTTTTCAATCCATGCGTTATCAAATTTACCTTTAAGCAAGACTGCACCATCCTTTTTGAATAAATCTACTTCTGCTTTGGTAATAATTTTGCTCATATATTATTATTATAATATAATGTAATAAAATAAGATGAAAACATTAAGTGATACTTTTGGAAGAAAATTCCCCTACATAAGATTATCGATTACAGATGTATGTAATTACAGCTGCACTTATTGTTTACCCCAAGGTTACAAAAAAACACCTGGAGACACTAGAAGTTTTATGTCCACTGAAGAAATTTCAAGATTAACAAAAGCATTATCTGAATTGGGTGTTTGTAAAATTAGATTAACTGGTGGAGAGCCAACGGTTAGAAAAGACTTTTTTAACATCCTTAGGGATATGAAACAGAATTCAAATATTCCCAAAGTAACAATGACAACTAATGGTTATCGTTTGGATAAAATCGCAAAACAATTACATGAAACTGGTTTGGATGGAATAAATATTAGTATCGATAGTTTAAATAGAGAAACTTTTAAAAAATTAACAGGACACGATAGGCTTAATGAAATTCTAGAAGGCATAAAAATTTTACAGAAACTAGATTTTAAAAATATAAAAGTTAATGCTGTTTTACTGAAAGGTATCAATGACACCTTTGAAGAATTTGAAAAATTTGGAAATTTCATAAAAGATAACAATATTGATTTTAGATTTATAGAATTGATGCAAACTGGTGATAACTTGGAGTATTTCAAGAAAAACCATGTTTCTTCAAAAATATTTAAAGACTATTTAGAAAAGAATAACTGGATATCTCAAACATTTGGAAAAGATGCAGGCCCTTCATTAAATTTTATACATCCAGAATATGCAGGTAAATTTGGATTGATTGCTCCCTACTCTAAAGGTTTTTGCCAAACATGTAATAGATTAAGAATTACATCTAGAGGTGATTTGAGATTATGTTTGTTTGGCAATACTGGAATTAGCATCAGACATCTATTGCAAGACGATGCTCAAAAAGATGAGCTTGTGGATCTTATTATAAAACAATTACATCTTAAAAAAGAGTCACATTATTTAGAACTTGGAGATACTGGAATTACTCCAAATTTATCAAGCACTGGAGGATAAATGACAAGCTTAAAAGTAGTAAATGACAAAAAATTAAAAGACTGGGCTAAAGAAATTTTTAAAAAGAATTCATTTAATATGATTGATGTCTCATCTAAGAAAGAGACATTTAGAAGAGCTTTAGCTTCTGGTAAAATTTATGTAGGAAAAGAAGTCTTTAATTTAATAAAAAATAAAGAAATGCCCAAAGGTGATCCGATCACTCTTGCTGAAGTATCAGCAATTTTAGGTGTTAAAAAAACTAGTGAATTAATTCCATTATGTCACCCACTTCCAATAGATCACACAGCAACAAAAATTATTATGCATGAAGATGATAGTTCTTTGGAAGTTTTTTGTGTTGTATCTGCTGTAGCAAAAACTGGTGTTGAGATGGAAGCTATTATGGGTGTTAATGCTGCTTTAATAACGATCTATGATTTAAGTAAAATCGTAAACCCACATCTTAGAATTGATAATGTAAAATTATTAATTAAAGAAGGTGGAAAAAGTGGTTTATGGACCAATCCTGATGGCTTACCAAAATTTTTAAAAGATATTTTTTAATCATGAAAATTAAGCTTGAACTATTTGGTGCAAGTAGAGATTTTAGTAATAAAGATTTTTTAGAATTTGATATTAAAGAAAAAATTGAAATCAAAGATTTTAGGAAAGAAATAATTAATTATTTAGCTAAAAATTTTAAAGATAATGAAAGCTTTATTAAAATTGTAAAAAACTCTGCTTTTTGCTCAGAAGATAATAATATTATTAATGATAATTTTAAAATTATAAAAGATCAAAAAATTGGAATAATACCTCCTATAGGAGGTGGTTGATGCTACATACAAAAATTATAGACATTGAAAAAGATAAAATAAAAACTTCTGTAGCAGAAACATTTATAAAATCTTCCTCATATGGTGCATCTATTATTTTTAATGGTACGGTTAGAAATATTAATGAAAATAAAGAAGTTATTGGTATAACTTATGACAGCCATGACGAGCTAGTATTAAAAAGTTTTGAAGAAATTTATAAAGAGACTGCTGAAAAACTTAAAATTATAGATAAAGCAGTCTTTATAGAACATATAAAGGGCTATGTGGGACTTGGAGAAACTAGTATAATTATCGCTGTTGCTTGCAAACATAGAGATGAAGCTTATGTATTATCTAGGTATATTATTGAAGAAATTAAAAAAAGATCACCTATTTGGAAAAAAGAACATTATAAAAATGATCAAAGTGAATGGTTAAAAGGTAATCCAATTAAAAATGAAAAAATATAAATATTCAGAAATAACACCTGAACAAATATATAGCAAAAGAAGAAAGTTTATAAAATCTATTGGTCTAGGCGTAGGTTCATTGTCTTTAAGTAGTATACCTTTCTTAAATACTGCTTACTCACAAAATGAAACCAAGTTAACATCGTATAACGATATAACAAATTATAATAACTATTATGAATTTGGAACTGGAAAAAAAGATCCTTTTAAAAACTCACAAGAATTTAAAACCAAACCTTGGAGTGTTACTATTGAAGGTGAGGTAGATAGCCCAATAACACTTACGGCAGAAGAAATACTTTCACTATTCCCTTCCGAAGAAAGAATTTACAAGCTTAGATGTGTTGAAGGTTGGTCTATGGTTATTCCTTGGATGGGATTTTCTCTAAGTAAATTACTTAATAAAGTATCTATTAAAAATACTGCAAAATTTGTTGAATTTGAAAGTGTTTATGACCCTGAGCAAATGAAAGGTCAAAGATATCCCGTTTTAAATTGGCCCTACAGAGAAGGGTTAAGAATTGATGAAGCTATGCATCCTATAACAACAGTTGTTACTGGCCTTTATGGAAAGGCGTTGCCCAATCAAAATGGAGCTCCATTGAGAATTTTTGTTCCTTGGAAATATGGTTTTAAAAGTGCAAAAGCAATTGTTAAAATAAAATTAGTTAAAAAAATTCCTACATCATCTTGGATGAAATCGTCCCCAAGAGAATATGGGTTTTACTCAAATGTTAATCCAAACGTTTCACATCCAAGATGGTCACAAGCAACAGAACGTGTCATAGGTGAGGGTATTTTATCTCCCAGAATTGAAACTCAAATGTTCAATGGGTATGGTGATGAGGTTGCAAATTTATATTCAGGTATGGATTTAAAAAAAAACTTTTAAATACATAAAATTGTTTTTATAAAAATGCATAAATATATAAAAATACTAATTTTCTTTTTTTGCTTACTACCAATATTAATTATTTTTTATCAAATTGCTTTTAACCAGTTAGGTCCTGAACCTGTGAAAGAAATTACACATGTAACAGGTAATTGGACACTTCGTTTTATTATAATAACTCTTGCAATGACTCCTCTACAAAAATTTACTAAATTAAATTTTTGGATTAGCTATAGGAGAATGTTTGGCCTGTTTGTCTTTTTTTATGCATCAGCACACATGATGACTTATGTGGGGTTAGATTATCGTTTTGACCTATCTAGTATTGGTGATGATATCATTAAAAAAAAATTTATATTTGCTGGATTTTTAGCTTGGCTTTTATTAGTGCCACTTGCTCTTACTTCATCTAAGCGAATGATAAGGTTGTTAAGAGATAAATGGAAAAAACTACACAAACTTATTTATATAATTTCTTTGTTAGGAATTGTTCACTATTTGTGGTTAGTTAAAGTAGTTACTGCAGAGCCTTTAATTTATCTTATCATTATAGTAATTTTGCTTACGCTAAGAATTAGAATGAAATTTAATTAATTAGATTGACTTTTTTCAGGTACACAAATTTCTGACCTTGTTAGAAACCTTCTTCCAGTTCCATTATCTAGAGAGAACATTCCACCCATTCCTTTAATACAATCAATTATTAAATCTGTGTTTTTCCAAGCTGCGTGTTGAGTTTCACTTATGTAAAAAGGGATACCACCAATTTTTCCAACTAATACATCGTCATCACTTATTAGAAATTCTTTAACAGGGTAACACATTGGGGCACTACCATCACAACATCCACCAGATTGATGAAAAAGCAATTCTTTACCATGATCTTTCTTTAAATCTTCAATTAATTCTAATGCTAAATTTGTTGCTGATACTTTCATGGTTATATGGCCTGCAGTTTAATACAGGCCATTATAATATACCTGTTAAAAGAAGCCTAATTTTTTCTCACTATAAGACACGTGTAAGTTTTTTACTTGTCTATAATGATTAAGCATCATTTTATGTGTTTCTCTACCGATTCCAGATTGCTTGTACCCTCCAAAAGCAGCATGAGCTGGATAAGCATGGTAACAGTTAGTCCAAACTCTTCCTGCTTGGATACCTCTTCCCATTCTATAAGCAATATTTCCATTTCTTGTCCAAACACCAGCACCCAAACCATAAAGCGTATCATTAGCAATTTCTAATGCATGAGCTTCATCTTTAAATTTAGTAACTGATAGCACTGGTCCAAAAATTTCTTCCTGGAATATTCTCATAGAGTTATCACCTTCAAAAATAGTAGGTTGGATATAATTACCTTTTTCCAAACCACTGTTTAAGTTAGCAACCTCACCACCGCATAGAACTTTAGCCCCCTCTTTCTTACCTAAATCTAAGTAAGATTTTATTTTTTCCATTTGCTCTAACGATACTTGAGCACCAATCATGGTTTCCATTTTTAAAGGGTTGTCTTGTACGATAGCCTTTGTTCTAGCAACTGCTCTTTCCATAAATTTATCATAGATAGATTCTTGGACTAACACTCGGCTAGGACAAGTACAAACTTCACCCTGATTGAGAGCAAACATTGTAAAACCTTCAAGACATTTATCAAAGAAGTCGTCATCTTGATCCATGACATCTTCAAAGAAAACATTTGGAGATTTTCCACCTAATTCTAAAGTTATTGGAATTAAGTTTTGTGCTGCATACTGCATGATCAAACGTCCAGTTGTAGTCTCACCTGTAAAAGCAATCTTTCTAATTCTTTTAGACGACGCTAAAGGTTTTCCTGCTTCCAAACCAAATCCACTTACAACATTAAGAACTCCTGGAGGTAATAGGTCTCCAATTAATTCCATTAAAAGTAAGATAGATGCTGGTGTTTGTTCAGCTGGTTTTAAGATTACACAATTTCCTGCAGCCAAGGCTGGTGCAAGTTTCCATGTTGCCATTAATAATGGGAAGTTCCAAGGTATAATTTGTGCAACTACACCAAGTGGTTCAGGAATGTGATAAGAATATTCACTATTGCTTATCTCTGAAACTGATCCCTCTTCTGCTCTAATAACTCCAGCAAAATATCTCCAATGATCAACAACTAATGGTAAGTCAGCTGCCATACATTCTCTAATAGGCTTTCCATTGTCTAAACACTCTGCGGTTGCTAATAACTCTAAGTTTTTATCAATAACATCAGCTATCTTAAGTAAAATATTTGATCTTTCTGTTATTGATGTAATACCCCAAGTAGGAAAAGCTGCGTGTGCCGCATCAAGTGCAGCTTCAACATCTTTTGCATCAGATCTTGGAATAGAACAAATTACCTCGTTATTAATTGGGCTTACATTATCAAAGTATTTCCCAGACTTAGGTGCAACAAATTTTCCACCTATATAATTTCCATATTGCTCTTTAAATGGAAATTTAACTTTTAAGTGAGACGTATCTAGTGATACAGATCGTCCACTTTTTACTGTTTCTTTGCTCATTTTTATCCTCTCTCTCTTATTATTATTCTTTAGCTTATTTTTTTTTAATGGCTTACGTAACTTCTTTTTAGTCACACCTTTTTTCTTTTTTACTTTTTTAATATTTTTAGGTGATCGTTTGACCAAGTTTTTCTTAATTTTTTTTTTGGCCTTACGCTTAGATTTTTTGGCTTTTTTTTTATTTTTAGTAGCCATCCCTTATCTAAACAAAAGTTGATATTAAAATCCATGAATTATATTATTAATTTTCTACTTAAGATTGAACACAACCTACATCTTGTGGTTATTTGAAATGTGTCTAATAATTTAATTATGGATAATAATATAAAAAAAGAATTACAGTCCGCTACATTTGAAAGATTACTCAAACATCTTGATGAACGAAAAGATGTTCAAAACATAGACATCATGAACCTTGCTGGTTTTTGCAGAAACTGTTTATCAAAATGGTATCGAGAAGTGGCTGAAAAAAAAGGTATTGAAATTTCAGACTTGGATGCGCGCGAACATGTGTATGGTATGCCCTATCCAGAGTGGAAAGAAAAATATCAAAAATAATTATTTTTCTTTAAGTCTTGGAAATAGTTCTACAAAATTACAAGGTTTATGATTTATATCTAACTGATGTTTTAAAATTCCATCCCAAGCATCTGTAACACCACCTGAAGAACCTGGTAGAGCAAAAACATACTTGCCATTGGCTAAAACTGCACAAGCTCTGGATTGAATCGCAGAGGTACCAACTGTTTTTAAACTAATTGTTCTAAACACCTCTCCAAAACCCGGGATATGCTTATCAGCAATTTCATTCACTGCCTCTGGTGTTATATCACGACCTGTAAGTCCTGTCCCACCTGTTGTGATTACAACATCTATTTCAGATTCATTAATCCAATCTTTAAGGATTTTAATAATATCTTCTTTGTTATCTTTGCAAATTTTTCTATCTATTAATTTATGTTTAGCCTCTTCTATTTTTTTTACCAAGATCGCACCTGACTTATCATTCTCAAATGTTCTAGTGTCTGTAACTGTTAAAAGTGCTATATTTACAATCATAAATTTAAAATAATTATTGTGATCATATTATCATTTTTATTTCTTCTAGCAGCAACTTTATATTCAAGTGTTGGATTTGGGGGTGGCTCTACCTATCTTGCCCTTCTATTAATTTGGGATGTTCCTTACTTGATCTTTCCAGTAATTGCCCTCTTTTGTAATGTTATTGTCGTATCAGGAAATTGTATTAACTATATTAAAGCTGGAAATATAAATCTTAAGATCCTTACCCCATATTTGATATCATCTGTTCCACTTGCATTCATAGGCGGATCTTTATCAATAGATAAAGAAATTTTTGAAATTTTACTTTTTGCTGTCTTAACACTAGCAGGAGTTCTACTCCTCATGAAATTTCAATCTTTTGATCAAAAGATTGAAGTTTATAACAAGATACCAAAAATATTATCGCTATTCATTGGTGCATCCATTGGATTTTTATCTGGTGTAGTTGGAATTGGTGGTGGAATTTTCTTAAGCCCTATATTGTTATTGATTAGAGTAGATAAAGTAAAAAACATTGCAACAGCAGCATCATTATTCATACTGATTAATTCTTTATCAGGACTTGCTGGTCAGTTTACAAAAACATCAACAATAAATGAAATTTATGATTATTGGCCATTATTTCTATTTGTTTTAATAGGCGGTCAACTAGGAAACTATTTAAATCTTAAAATTTTTCCGGCAAGAATATTGGCCCTAGTAACATCGGCACTTGTAATATTTGTTGCTATTCGAATGGGGTTGAAGTTGTTTGCATAATGGAAGTATTAAATTATTATAGATAAAATATGAAAACATTTAGAGCTTTTGGTCCAACTATAGGAAAAAGTAAGTTATCCAAAAAAATTATTGCAGTATTAAATAATCATGTTGAGAAGTCTCAATTATCAAAAAAAAATGATTATAGCTCTAAACTTGCAAGTCAGATTAAGAATGAAATCAAGATACCTAAAACAATAATTAATAAAAGTTTGGCTAAAGAGCTAATAAAAAATATCAAAATTTATCTTAATAAATCTGATGTAAAAAAAATTAAAGAAATTAAGATAATTAATCTATGGGTAGTTAGGCAATTAAAAAATGAATATAATCCAATTCATTATCATGAGGGACAATTGTCAGGAGTTGGGTATCTTAAAATCCCAAAAGATATGAATCAAAATAAACTAGTTAAGAATAAAAAGATTAAAACTAATGGAACAATTGATTTTATTAATGGTCAAAAAAACTTTTTAAGTAAAAGTATCTATAATTTAAACCCTAAATTAGGAGATCTATTGATTTTTCCAAATTATTTAATGCACACAGCTTATCCATTTAACGTTGATGGTGAGAGAAGATCCTTCTCATTTAATGCTAAAATATTATTCAAGAAGTGATTTACTAATCAGTCTAATAGATATATAAATAGTTTAACCGATTTGATCCGTATTGCAGGTACTAACTGCTAAAAAGGAAATCATTTAATAATTGGTAAAGGTAGTTGGACTATATTGTGCACCTGGCATAAAGCCAAAGCACTAAAAAGGTAAGGAATAAAAATGGATATTAACTTTTTTAAAACAACACGAATTTTAGATGGTGGTATGGGGCAAGAATTATTGGCTCGTGGTATGAAACCAAATGGTACATTGTGGAGTGCTAACGCTGTATTAAAAGAAGAATACCATCAACTTTTATTAGATACTCATTTAGATTTTATTAAAGCAGGTGCTGAAGTTATTGTTACAGCTACTTTTACCACTAGACGAATAAGATTACGTGACAATAAAATTGAAGATAAGTTTGAATATTTAAACAAAAAAGCTGGTCAAATAGCTCAGAAAGCTAAAGAACAATATCCTAATGTTTTGATTGCAGGCGGTCTTCCACCTCAATATTTAACATACGAAGAAGACACAAGGCCAGATGATGAAATTAAGCAAAATTTTTATGATCAAGCAAAATTATTAGATCCTTATATTGATTTTTTTTACCTAGATGTTTTGTCTAGCGTAAAAGAGTTTAAATTAGCAATTGAAGCAATTAAAGAATTTAACAAGCCTTACTTAATGGGTGCTCACATTTCTGAAGGAGTAAATCTTCCAAGTGGTGAAAAAATATCGGATATTATTAACAATATTAACCATAAAAATTTACTAGGATTAATTTTATCCTGTGTTTCTCCTGAAAACTTTTCTGAAAATTTAGAAGAAGTAAAAAATTTAGGTGTTCCGTTTGGATTTAAGTTTAATGCTTTTGTTACAACTAAACCTAAAGATGGTTACACTAATAGTTACAATGTCAGTAAAACTGGCAACCCAAATGAATTTTTGGGTCAAAGAAAAGATTTAACACCGGAATTGATGGCAAATTTTGTAAAAAAATTTAAAAATGCTGGTGCAACTATTTTAGGTGGATGTTGCGAAACGAGACCTTCTCATATTAAAGAAATGGTTCAGTTTAAGTAGTTTTTTTTTGATCTGCTTTTTTAACAAAGTAAATTCCAACAACGACTGCTAATAAAGATAATAAGACTTTAGGTGTTATTATTTCTTTTAGGAAAATATAACTAAGTATAGTTCCAAATATTGGAATTAAGTAAGAGACTTGAGACTGAAATATAAGACCATTATCTTTTAGAATTTTAAATCTTAGTAACCAAGCAACTCCAGTTGAAATCATTCCTAAATAAACCACTGATATTGTAGATTCAATGCTTGGAACTGAATTCCATGGTTTTTCAATAAAATAAACAAATGGTATTAAGATTAGGACAGCCCAAATTAATATAGAGCCCGTTACATTTTCATTTTTTTTCTTACTAATCTTAAGAGTTAAAACCCCTCCAATAACGTAACAAGTTGACCCAAGTAATATTAATAGGGCAGAAATAAAATTACTATCATTTATTAATAAATTATCTGAAAACAAATAAATAATTCCTGAAAAACCGATTAGTATTCCAAACGTTTTAACTAAATTGAACTTTTCATTTTTTGTGTAAAAGTGACCTAATATTGTTGAGCTTAAAGGTGTTGTTGACATTAAGATTGCAGCCAAATTACTTTGTACAGATTTCACGCCATAAGCTATTAAGAAAAATGGTAATACCAAATTGACAAATCCTATTATAGCAAACCAATACCAATCTTTAGAAAATGCTTCTATTTTAATTTTTTTGTAAAAACATAATAACAATACTGGAATTGATCCAAAAAAAACTCTCAAGAATGCAATTGTAATAGGTCCAAAAGATTCTGTTGCAATTTTGATATTAAAAAAAGCTGATGCCCATATTAATGCTAGGATTACTAATAATGTATAATCGATTAACTTAGGCTGTCTCATTCAATTATATCTTCAACTTTCCCGTTCGTGATTATTTGAATATCATTATAGTTTATTTTAAATACGCAGTTTGGATGTCCTGCTGCAGCAAACAATTCATTAAACCTTTCTAAAGAATTGTCTATTATAATTTCAATATCTTCTAGATGACCTACTGGGGATACACCACCTATTGTATAGCCCGTTTGCCTCTTAACTTCCTCTGGTGATGCCATTGAAATATCTTTTTTATCTTTAATTTTTTTTAATTTATTTAATGAACACCTCTTATCGCCTGCCACTAAACATAATATGAAGGTATTTTCTGTTCTAAATAATAAGCTTTTGACGATTGCACCTACATCACAAACTAAAGCAGTTGCCGCATCCTGTGCTGTTCTTGCTGAATTTTCTAAAACTATAACTTCTAGGGATTGGTTAAAGTTCTTAAGAAATTTTTCTGCTCTTTTAACAGGTTCTTTATCTAATAAGCTCATATTTCAACTAATAATTGATTGATAATTTAACAAATAATGATGTAATTCATATGTAAAAAACGCATAGGTGATATTTATTATTCAAGCAATATTATTAAGGAAACATTTGTTATTAATGAGCCACAAAATTTAAAAAGGAGAAATTATGACTGCTAGCAATGTATTAAAATTCATGAAGGAAAAAGAAGTTGAATTTGTTGATTTAAGATTTACGGACCCTAGAGGAAAACTTCAACATTTAACAATGGATCACACAATTGTTGATGAAGAAATGATAAACGAAGGCGTATTTTTTGATGGTTCATCTATTGCTGGTTGGAAAGCAATTAACGAGTCTGACATGATTTTAAAACCAGATACTTCAAGACTTGTTATGGATCCTTTTACTTCACACAACACATTAATTCTTTTTTGTGACATTCTAGATGCAGTTAAAAGATCTCCTTATGAAAGAGATCCAAGAGGAACAGCTAAAAAGGCAGAAGAATATTTAAAAAAATCTGGCATCGGTGATAAAGCTTTTTTTGGTCCTGAGCCCGAATTTTTTGTTTTTGACGATGTTAGAATTAATAATGATCCAAACAACACTGGTTTTAAAATAGATAGTAAAGAAGGTCCTTATAATTCTGGAACAGAGTATGCAAATGGAAACATGGGTCATAGACCTCCAGTAAAAGGTGGTTACTTTCCAGTTCCTCCAGTTGATAGTGAACAAGACATGAGAGGTGAATACTTAAAAAGTTTAAAAGAAGTAGGTGTTAAAGTTGAAAAACATCACCATGAAGTTGCTCCAAGTCAACATGAGCTAGGTATGGTTTTTGGAACTTTAGTTGATACAGCAGATAATGTTCAGCTTTATAAATATGTAGTTCAAATGGTTTCTCATTCATTCGGAAAAACAGCAACATTTATGCCAAAGCCTGTTGCTGGTGATAATGGTTCTGGTATGCATATTCATCAATCAATTTGGAAAAATGATAAACCTGTTTTTTCTGGTGATGCTTATGCTGGATTATCAGAGATAGCATTACATTATATTGGTGGTATTTTAAAACATGCAAAAGCTATTAATGCTTTTTCAAACTCTACAACAAATAGCTACAAAAGATTAATTCCAGGGTTTGAAGCACCTGTACTGTTAGCTTACTCTGCAAGAAATAGATCTGCATCTTGTAGAATACCGATTAGTTTAAATAAAAATGGTGCTAGATGTGAAATAAGATTTCCTGATGCATCGGGAAACCCATACTTAACTTTTGCTGCTATGCTTATGGCTGGTTTAGATGGAATTAAAAATAAAATACACCCTGGAGAATCTTTTGATAAAGATCTTTATGATTTACCTCCAGAAGAAGTTAAAAACATTCCAACTGTTTGTGGCTCATTAAGAGAGGCAATGGAAAGTTTAGATAAAGATAGAGAGTTTTTAACTGAAGGTAGTGTATTTACTGACGATCAAATTGATGCTTACATCGCATTAAAATTTGAAGAGATACATAGATTTGAACATGCACCTCATCCTGTAGAATTTGAGATGTATTACAGTAGCTAAGACTAATTACTGTCTAGTTGTTGCGATTGTATCTTTGTTAATTCCTTTTTTAACAACGTAATCCTGTGTACCGTTAGCACCAGTGTTTACTTCTTTTCTAAGTGTCTTGAAGAAAGTTCTTTCTTTCAGTGACTTTTCTAAAGATTTAACAAGATTTTTAAATTCGAATTTGTTCATACCTATTTAATACTCTAGATATGTGATATTTGCAACACTGATATGCGTTAAAGTAATATTAAACTTTAAATGATTCACCACAACCACAACGCTCAGATTCATTGGGGTTATTGAATACAAATGATGATGAAAATTCTTCTTTTTTATAGTCCATTTCAGTGCCTAATAAGTACATAACAGCTGCAGCATCCACAAAAACCTTAACACCTTTGTCCTCAATTATTTCATCTGATGGATTAATTTCTTTTGCATATTCCATTACATAAGACATGCCAGCACAACCACCAGACTTAACTGCAACTCTAACACCAATTGAATTTGACTCAACTCCAGACATAATTTCTTTAATACGACTTGCAGCATTGTCACTTAATTTAATTATAGGACTCATTATAAATTTAACTCCAATTTAGCAGCCTCTGACATCATTGATTTTTCCCAAGGTGGTTCAAAAACTAAATCTAGATCAACTTCTTCAATACCTTCTACTTGCATTGCGCTATCTTTAACTTCCTGAGGTAAACTTTCTGCAACAGGACAATTTGGTGTAGTCAAGGTCATTATAATCTTAGCTTTAGACTCGTTTACTTTAACATCATAAATTAAACCTAATTCATAAATATTGACCGGTATCTCTGGGTCATAAATTTTTCTAATTTCAGCTATTACTTGTTCTCTTAAATCCATAATTTAATCTAATTTTTTAGTATTAATTTCTTCTTGTGTATTGTCAATTGCAGAAATTAAAGTATGCCATGATAAAGTTGCACATTTTACTCTCATTGGGTACTGTTTTACACCTGACAAGCACATTAATTTAGTTTTTTCATCTTCTTCTAAGTTTTTTGATTTTAATTCAGGATTCTCTTTAATCATACCTAAAAAATCATTTACAATTTCTTTAACTTCTACTTCTTCTTTTCCTTTAATTAAATCAGTCATAATTGATGCTGAGGCCATTGAAATAGCACAGCCACTACCTTCAAATGAAATATCTTCTACTTTTTTATTCTCATCAAGTTTTAAAAATACATGAACATTATCACCACATAATGGATTCTTGCCCATTGCATCTTTATTGAAATTTTCAGTTTTTCCTAAATTGCGTGGATTTTTACCATGCTCTAAAATTATTTCTTGATAAAGCTCTTTTATATTCATTAGATATTAAAAATTTTTTTACAGTTGTTGATAGAATTATTAAGTTGATCCAGATCATCTTTTGTATTGTAAACACCTAATGAGGCACGTGCACTTGCAGGTATTCCTAATTTGTCATGTAGAATTTGACAACAATGATGTCCTGCTCTAATAGCGACACCATCTTCATCCAATATTGTAGCTATATCATGTGGATGAACACCTTCTATAGTAAACGATAAAACTGCTGATCTGTGTTTTGGGTTACCAATTAATTTAACTGAATTATTTTTTCTTAAAATTTCTTGACCATACTGGATTAATTCTTGTTCATGCTTAATCATGTTTTCAATTCCAATTTTTTCTAAAAATTTTATAGATTGATCAAATGCTATAACTTGTGCTGTTGCCATTGTGCCAGCTTCATATTTATTAGGTAAATCACCATATGAAATACTATCTTTTTTTACATCTTGAATCATTCCACCACCGCCTTGATAAGGTGGTAATTCCTCTAGCCACTTTTTCTTTGCATATAAAACACCAAGACCTGTTGGTCCATACATTTTGTGACAAGAAATAGCATAAAAATCACAGTCTATATCTTGCATATCAAGTTTTAAATGAGGAGCGCCTTGGCATCCATCAACCAGAACCGCAATACCTTTGGAATGAGCAAGTTCTGTTATTTCTTTAATTGGTAAAACTGATCCCGTAACATTTGATAAGTGTGTAATTGCTATTAATTTAGTTTTTGATGTTATTTTTTTCTCAATACTTTCTAAAGTAATCTCTCCATCATCATTAATCTCTGCAAACTCTATTTTTACACCCTTGGACTGTCTTAAAAAATGCCAAGGTACATAATTAGAATGATGTTCAAGTTCTGTTATAAGGATTTCATCCCCTTCTTTTAAAAATTTTTGACCATAGGTATTAGCTACAAGATTAATTGCTTCAGTCGCACCTTTAGTGAATACAATTTCATTTTTATCTTTAGCGTTAATATATTTTTGAACAGAAGATCTTGTATTTTCATAAAGGTTTGTTGCAGCTACCGCTAAGTAATGAACGCTTCTACCTGTATTTGAAAATTCATTGGTATAAAAATCATTAACTCTATCAATTACAGATTGTGGTTTTTGAGATGAGTTAGCACTATCAAGATAAACAAGGTCATTATTATGAACTTTATTATTAAATATTGGAAATTCTTTTTTAATATTTTCTATACTCACTCTACAACTCCCATCATATCTTTGATTAAATTTTTGATTTCTAAATCGGTAATGTTCTCAACTGCATCCATCAAAAAACCATTAATCAATAACTCCTTTGATTGTTTATGGCTTAAACCTCGGGACATTAGATAAAATATTGAATCTTCATCTAAGTTACCTGAAGTTGATCCATGTGAGCATTTCACATCATCTGCATAAATTTCAAGTTCTGGTTTACCATCGAATTCTGTATTTTCATTTAAAAGTAAAGCTTTACTTAGTTGGTAACCATTTGTTTTTTGTGCTTTTTGATCAACAAAAATTTTACCTTGATAGATACCTTTAGATTTATCATTTAAAACAGTTTTGATTAATTGATAACTTTTCGTATTTTCTGCTAAATGATTTATGTTAGTTTTAATTTCATGATGCTGTGAGTTTTTCAAATTTATCACACCATTAATAAATGCCGAACTGTATTGATCGTTTAAATTACAATTTACTTCATTTTTGATAAATTTAGATCCTGTCGAAAAAATAAAATTTTCTGAGATACTATTTTTCTCAAGATTAATATTATTGTAAAAATATTTAATATTAGAGTTAGTTTTATGATCAATTTTGTAGCTTTTAAGGATTGCATCTTGAGCAATATCAAAATTTTGATTTATATTAATGAAATTATTTTGAGACTGATCATCAAATATAGTAACTAATTTCAAGCTACTATTTTTTTCTAACTTAATATCTGTTCTTAGATTGAGTGCAGTTGAATTAACATCCTCAGTAGTAATATTGTATAAAATTAATGGTTTATTTAATGAATAATTTTCTTTAACGATAATACCAATATGTGCACTAGCAAGAGCATGATTTAAGGATACTAGTGGATTAATTTCGTTGGTATTGTTGCTTAAATCTAAATCATTATTAATTAAAACTTTAGTGTCATCCTCATACTTGATGTCTACTTTTGAGATAGCTCCATTAATAAAAATAATCTTATTGTGTTCGAACTTATTTATTAAAGATATTTGGTCTTTAGGTTCATAAGTTTTATCATTATAAAAACTTAAATTTTCAATATTAGATGATATTATTTGATTTAAATCTGAAAATTTCCAATCCTCAATTCTTTTATTTGGAAAGCCTTTATCAATAAAATTTGTTAGATTTTTCTTTCTAAGTTCGACATTACTTTCAGAAAATTTTAAATTTTCTGTCATTTTATTGAAATCTGATTTTAATTGTTCAATCATTTAGCTAAGGGTTTCGTATCCTTTGCTTTCTAATTCAATTGCTAATTCAGATCCTCCAGATTTAACAATTTGACCATTAATTAGAACGTGAACAAAGTCTGGTTTAATATAATCAAGCAATCTTTGATAGTGAGTAATGATTAAAAAAGAACTATCTTTGCTTCTTAAAGCATTAACACCTTCAGATACTATTTTTAAAGCATCAATATCAAGTCCAGAATCTGTTTCGTCTAAAATGGACAGCTTAGGATTTAATATAGACATCTGGAGTATTTCATTTTTTTTCTTTTCTCCACCAGAAAACCCTACATTTAATTGTCTACTTAATATTTTTTCATCAAATTTTAATTCACCTGCTTTTTGTTTAACTAACTTTAAGAATTCAATAGCATCTAATTCTTTTTCACCTTTAGCTTTTTTAATTGCATTTAGAGATGTTTTTAAAAATATATTGGTATTAACGCCTGGTATTTCCAATGGATATTGGAATGCTAAAAATATTCCTTTATGAGCTCTTTCTTCAATCTCTAAATCTAAAAGATTTTCAGTAAAATATTTTACTTCACCACTTATGGTGTACCCCTTTTTTCCTGAAAGAACATTTGATAGAGTGCTTTTTCCAGATCCATTAGGACCCATGATTGCATGCACTTCTCCAGGTTTAATTTCTAAATTTAACCCTTTTAAAATTTCTTTATTATCAATATTCGCCTTAAGATCTTTTATTGTTAACATTAACCAACACTCCCTTCTAAACTAATTCCTACTAATTTTTGAGCTTCAACAGCAAATTCCATTGGCAATTGTTGCAGAACTTCTTTACAAAAACCATTAACAATTAAACTAACAGCCTCTTCCTGATTTAAACCTCTTTGATTACAATAGAACAATTGTTCATCACTAATTTTAGATGTAGTTGCCTCATGCTCAATATTTGAGCTAGAGTTTTTATTTTTTATGTATGGCACTGTATGTGCGCCACACTTATTGCCCATTAAAAGAGAATCGCATTGAGTAAAATTTCTGGCATTATCTGCATTTTTTGCAATATCCACTAGCCCTCTATAAGTATTATCTGCAAAACCAGCTGAAATACCTTTGGATATTATTTTACTTTTTGTATTTTTTCCCAAATGAATCATTTTAGTACCTGTGTCTGCTTTTTGATGATTGTTTGTTATTGCTATTGAATAAAATTCTCCAACAGAATTATCGCCCATTAATATGCAGCTTGGATACTTCCATGTAATTGCTGATCCTGTTTCAACTTGTGTCCAAGATATTTTGGAATTTTTCCCTTTGCACAAACCTCTTTTAGTTACAAAATTATAAATTCCACCTTTTCCATCTTTGTCTCCAGGATACCAATTTTGTACTGTTGAGTATTTTATTTCAGCATCATCTAGAGCAACTAACTCTACGTTCGCTGCATGTAATTGGTTTTCATCTCTCATTGGTGCTGTGCACCCTTCTAAATAACTTACATAACTTCCTTTATCAGCAATGATCAAGGTTCTTTCAAATTGACCTGTTTCTGTTGCATTAATTCTAAAATAAGTTGAGAGTTCCATCGGACATCTTACACCTTCAGGAATATAAACGAATGACCCATCAGTAAAAACTGCCGAGTTAAGTGTTGCAAAATAATGATCTGATATTGGAATTACAGAACCCAAATATTTTTTTATTAATTCAGGATGCTCTCGTATTGCTTCTGACATAGAGCAAAAAATAATTCCTTTTTTATTTAACTCACCCTTAAACGTTGTTGCAACAGAAACAGAATCAAATACAGCATCAACTGCTATTCCATTAAGTCTTGCTTGCTCTTGAAGAGGTATCCCAAGTTTATTGTAAGTCTCTAATAACTTTGGATCTAGCTCATCTAAACTTTTTGGCTTGTCATCCATACTCTTCGGCGCTGAATAATAATAAAGATCTTGATAATTTATTTTAGGATATTTAGGTTTTTGCCAATTAGGTTCTTTTAATTGCTTTAGTCTCTCAAAGGCTTTTAATCTCCAATCAAGCATCCATTGTGGTTCTTTTTTAATATTTGAAATAAACTTAATTACATCTTCATTTAAACCTTTGGGTGCTCTTGTATTTTCTATATCAGTTGAAAACCCATATTTATAATCTTTTAATTTTTCTATTTCTTTTTCTCTTGCGTCCATTTTAATTTCTACTTTCTGAAGAATTACTAATAAGATCTTTTAAGTTCTTTTGTTCAAAGAAATGATTGATATGGACTTCAAGTTCATCCCATAAATTATGAGTAATACATTTTGTAGTCTTGCTATTGCATCCTTTTTTAGATTCCCTCTTACATTGAACAGTTTTAACTTCTTCATCTACGGCACTAAGTATGTTTGCTAATTTAATTTCCTCTGGTTCTTTGTTCAAGATATAGCCTCCATTAGTTCCTCTAATACTTTTTACGATATTATATTTTTTTAACTTAGAAAAAATTTGTTCTAAAAAATCTAAAGAAATTCCTTGTCTTAACGATATATCTCTTAAAGATACTGGATTAACGCTATTGAACTTAGCAAGGTCAGCTAAAGCCATTACTGCATATCTACCTTTTGAAGTTAATTTCATATCATCCTTATTTAAGAAGGCTTTTTATACAAACTTGACTAAATTAGTCAAGTATACAATGCGCAAAAAAGATAACATATTGTCGCTTAGTTATGATATGTGTATTTTTTTTTGAGAATAATAATCAATATCATTTATGGATAACAAAATAGTAGAAGTTTTTATACCTGGACCTGCCGGAAGAATGGAAGCCAAGTATTACAAAAGTGAAAAAATTACATCGCCAATAGCATTAGTGTTACAACCTCACCCTCAATATGGTGGTACAATGAATAATAAAGTTGTGGTTGATACATTTCACACTTTTATGGAAAATGGATTTTCTGTATGTAGAGTAAACTTTAGAGGTGTTGGAAAAAGTGATGGTGAATTCGATAATGGTCAAGGTGAACTAGCTGATGCAGCTGCAGCCCTAGATTGGTTAGAACGTGAAAATTTTGACAACTCACAATGTTGGGTTTCAGGATTTTCTTTTGGATCACTAATAGCAATGCAACTACTAATGAGAAGACCAGAAATAAATAGATTTATTGCAATATCACCACAACCAAATGTTTATGACTTTTCATTCTTATCTCCATGTCCTACTTCAGGTTTAATGATTTATGGAAAAAAGGATGAGTTAGTTCCCCTGGAACATATTACAGATTTATATAAAAGATTAAGTGCTCAAAAAGGTATTAAAGTTGACTTTCAAGCTATAAATGATGCTAATCATTTTTTTACTAAAACAGAAGACGTATTGGTAAAAAGTTTAGATGAATATATCAAAAAAGAATCCGCTTTATTTTAATCGGAATAATTTTTAACTAAAACTCCACCTATCGAAGGTTTTTCCACGTTCGTAGTATTCGGGTATGAAATTACTTTTTTAAGTGCGGATCTGATTGCAAGATAAGCAAAAGCTTGGGACTCGATGAAATCTCCATCAATTTTATAATCATCAATTATTTTTAAAGAAATATTTTTTGGTAGTCTTTTTTTTATACTCTTTATTAAAGAAAGGTTTTTTCTTCCACCACCACAAACAATTATTGATAACTTTTCATTTGTATTGATTTTTATTGATTTTAAGATTGATTGATAAATTATTATTGCTGTAAAATCTACTAATGTTGATAAGCCATCCTCATATGAGAGACCTTTTACAAAACTTAAATCAAAATCCTTTATATCAAATGAAAGTTTTTTTTGATTACTTATATTGTCAAAATTATCAATTGCTTGATTTAGAATAACCTCACTTGTTTTTCCAATGTCTGAAGCTTTTCCATTTGCATCATATTTCATTTGCGTGTGTCTTCTAACCCATTCATCTAAGAGACAATTGCCTGGCCCTACATCAAAACTTATTAAATCTTCATTATTTTTTGAGACAACAAGAGTAATATTTGCAATACCTCCTACGTTTAAAACACAAGCAGGTTTTTCTATTTGATTCTTGTTTATAAGTAAGTTGTGAAAGATTGGTGCTAATGGAGCTCCTTGCCCCCCGTTAAGAATGTCATTTTCTCTAAAGTTATAAACTATCTCTTTTTTTAAAAGACTTGATAATAGATTACCGTCTCCAATTTGTTTTGATATTCTTTCCTGAGCATTATGAAAAATTGTTTGACCATGAAAACCAACAAAATCTATATCTATTCCTGCACTCTTTATAATCTCTCCACTAATTTTGGCGTGAAATAATGTAATTTTTCTTTCAAGTTCGTTAATTTGATAAGAATTAGTGGTGAGATCTTTTATTGAATTTATTTTATCCCTTAAATTTAATAAGTCTGAATAAATTACCTCATCATACTCAAAATATTTGTCAAATATAGGTTCATAGTTATTTTCACCATCAGATCTAATAATTGATGCATCAACCCCATCCATAGATGTGCCACTCATTAACCCTAAAGAAGTATAAAATTTTTCCATTCCTATTTTTTAAGTAAATATTGTATATTCTAGATAACATATTTATGAATAAATTTTTAAAAGAATTTAAAGATCGAGGTTTCTTTTACCAGTGTACTGGCGAAGAAAATCTGTCTCAACTATTAGATAAAGAAAAAATCAGAGCTTACATAGGTTTTGATTGTACAGCTGAAAGTCTTCATGTTGGAAGCTTACTCCAGATTATGTGTCTTAGATTGTTACAAAAACACGGCCACCAACCAATAGTTTTATTGGGAGGTGGCACTACTAGAATAGGTGATCCATCTGGTAAAGATAAAACTAGAACAATTTTATCTGAAGAAGAAATTGAAAAGAATATAAATAATATTGAAAAAATTCTAAAAAATTTTTTAGATGATAAAGACCCAAAAACAAAACCTATATTTGTTAATAATTATACTTGGCTTAAAAATTTAAATTATATTTCTTTTCTAAGAGATGTTGGAAAACATTTTACAATCAATAAAATGTTAAGTTTTGATAGTGTTAAAATTAGATTAGAAAGAGAACAGTCATTAAGCTACATGGAATTTAACTATATGATTTTGCAAGCTTATGATTTTTTAGAATTGAATAAGAAAGAAAACTGTATGCTTCAAATTGGTGGCTCTGATCAATGGGGCAATATTGTTAATGGAGTTGATCTTATAAAACGGTATTCAAACAATCATGTTTATGGTTTAACGACCCCTCTTATTACATTGGCATCAGGTGCAAAGATGGGCAAAACTGAATCTGGTGCTGTTTGGCTAGATAAAAAATTTCTTTCAGCATATGACTATTGGCAATTTTGGAGAAATGTTGATGATCGAGATGTATTGAAGTTTTTAAAAATTTTTACAGATATTGATGCTGATGAAATTGAAAAAATTAAAAATGATAATATTAATGAACTAAAAATTTTACTTGCAAATAAAGCTACATCTATGTTGCATGGTGAAGATGAAGCAATAAAATGTCAAGAAACAGCAAAACAAACATTTTCTGAAAATTCATTGGGTGATAACTTGCCCACCATTCAAATTAACAAACAAATGTTAGACAATAATATAAATATTTTAGATTTAGTAATTTTATCTAAATTAGAAAGCTCTAAGAGTGAAATTCGAAGATTAATTAAAGGAAATGGAATTAAGATAAATAGTAAGGCTATTTCTGACGAAAAATTTTTAATTACTGAAAGCTTATTTAAGGACAGTTTAATTAAGCTTTCTCTTGGTAAAAAAAAACATATTAAAGTTGAATTAATTTAGCTCTTTTTAATTTTTTCTAGTGTTCTTGTTATAAATCTAGGTGTTAATGTTTTAATTGGATTAACCGTTGTAGATAAGTTCTTTGGAGGTCCTTTTATTTTAAAACTTACACCAAAAACACCTTCACCCATTTTATCACCTATCAATATTTTTCCAAGTAGAGGAATTGAAGCTATTGATCTATTTATAGTTGTTGCTGGGACTAATGTTCCTCTTAAGCTAACCAATTTCTTTGATTCAATATACCCATCCATTAATATAGAGATAGCAGGTCCGATTGCATACATTTCCTCAATTGTAGTAAGACCTTTTTGAGTTGAATATCTCATTTCAAGATCAGTAAATCTTATTCCCTCACCAGTTAAAAGATCCGCAATTCCCTGAAGAGATGCTAGGCTTAAAAGCTTAGCAAAAACAGGTACTTCTTTAACTTTAAAATTATCAATAATTAATACAGAATTAGAAACACCATCTTTTTTTATAGAATTAAAATTTAAATAACCTTCCTCAAATCCTTTTATGAAATCATATCTTTTAATCAAAGGTTTTGGGTAGTTTGAAAAGAATTTTGTAATAGTTTCTTTTTGCTTATTAGTTTCAATGGATAAATTCATTTTTTTATTATTAGAAAAAGTGGACTCTAGGTCCAATTTATCTAATTTATTTTCTTTAAAAGAAAAATTTCCAAATAAATTTTTTGTATAATCATTTTTATTTATAAAGGTTGTATCTATTTTAATATCAAATTTAGAATTAAAATTTTCAAAAATTGTAGAACTTTCATCGTCGTTCATACTGTTATTAATGAGCTGAGTTGCGTCAAAACTTTTGCCTTTTATAGAAAAATTAGATTTATTTCTCTTTAACTCTACTCTGTTAAAAAGATTATTTTTATTTCTATAATCAAGCTTGACGTAATCAAAATCTTTAATTTTAAGGTTTTTGCTAAATAATAAATCTTTAATTAAAATTTGATTATTTTTTTCTTTTATAGAAATAGTTTGAAGTATTAATTCTTCATTATTTTTGTAAATACCTTTTAATAAAATATCCGAACTATCTCCTTTTTTCTTTTTATAATCTAAAAAATTGATTATTAATGGGTTGTTTTTAATATTAAGCTTTGTATCAAATGCTATTTTTCCATCATTATTAATAATATTGTAGGATAATTTTTCTAACTCATCTCCAATATAGATATCTCCCTCTCCTTTAATATCTAATATATCTTTTGTTAATTTAATTTTAATCTTATGATCTTCAAGTTTAACTTGCTTGGTATAATTGGGTAAAAAAGGTTTTAAATTAAGGGGATTTTTAACTATTTCTAAATTTTCTAAGTTTAAGCTTGTTTCAATTTTTAAATCATTTAATTTTAAATTTTTATTTAAGTTAAAAGAAAAAGTATTTATAGATTTGAAATCAATTTTTTCTATCTCAATAGTATTCAGTAAATTACCAAGTATAGGCTTTAATTTATTAATATCAAAATTCTGCTGATCACTTATTACTTTTCCATCAATAAAAAATATATTTTTCTTTTCCTCAATTTGAATTAAGGATGATCTTAATCTTATATTGTTAAGGTCTGTTTCTACTTTTCTTAATGTTAGTTGATTTTTGCTAATATCAAATAAAAGATTTAAGTTTTCAATTTCCACTTGGTTAAAAATATTAAATTTTGCTTCTTTAACAGCCCCATTTATTTGATAATCATTTTTAATTTTTCCATCTAATTCAAATGTAAGATCTATATTTGCAGAAATTAATCCTTCTTTAGTTATACTCTCTAAAACAAAAAGCTGTGGCGATCCTTTAATTGTTCTTATTAATGAGATTAGATCTTTAATTTGAATTTCTTTTGTAGAAATTTTTAAATCATCAATAGAAAATTGATTATTTATAAAGGATCTTATTGATATATTGGTAGTAATATCACTTAAATTTAAACTTTTATCCCCCAACAATATTTTAGGATTTTTTGATGATATATTGATACTGAAATCTAGTGGATCTAATAAATAATTAACCTCATTTAATGAAAGGTCTATTCTTTTA
>Ga0209384_1000106_pt1 | contig 56498 bp, 49 predicted proteins | sample CoawatmetaG05DNA_FD_187511 | JGI IMG/M metagenome (GOLD analysis project Ga0209384, IMG submission 187511) | Marine microbial communities from the West Antarctic Peninsula - Coastal water metaG058-DNA (SPAdes) (version 2) | ecosystem: Environmental > Aquatic > Marine > Coastal ... | reverse complement strand
TTGGCAGCAGTATACGCAGCTACCGGGAAAGATCCTGCCGTTGTTTGTATTTTAGGAACGGGTTCTAATAGCTGTTATTTTGATGGGAAAGACTTGCATATGTTAGCACCTTCTCTAGGCTACATTTTAATGGATGAAGCCAGTGGAAATTATTTTGGGAAAAAATTAATTGTGGATTATTTTTATAAAAAAATGCCCAATGACATTCGCTCAAAATTTGAAAAAGAATTTGATTTGGATGCAGATCACCTGAAGAAATATATTTATAGAGAAGCAAATCCCAACATGTTTTTAGCAACCTTTGCAAAGTTTATGTTTGATTTTAAGGAGGAAAAGTATGTGAAGCGCTTGATAAAAAAAGGGTTTCAAGAGTTTTTCAAATACCGTATTTTACCCTACCATCTAGGACAAGAAACGCCCATCTATTTTATTGGCTCGATAGCTCATTACTTTAGAGATGTTTTAGAAAAAGTAGCCGCTAAAAACAACTTGAAAATTACAGGAGTCATTCAACGTCCGATAGACGACTTAGTAGCCTATCACAAGCATAATATTGGATAGTAGAGCTGCATATTATAAAATAGCAACACCAGTGATGTCAATTACCCAAGTACTTCGATAAGCCTTTCCAAACGCATGCCCCGAGACCCTTTGATGAGAATGTGCTGCGCGCTTAGCGGGTGTGCATGCAGGTGTTTTTGTAGGGCTTCAAAAGTTTTAAATTGTAGGTTTTTAGTGGTGCTTTTGTAGAAGTGTGCACCCACATAGTAGGTGTTCTCAAAGAAACAGCCGTCTGCATAGTCCACAATTGCTTGGTGCTCTTTATCCGCAGCAGCACCTAGCTCAAACATATCTCCTAAGACAACCGTTTGAAAGGCCGCTTCCAATTTCGAGAAATTACCAATGGCTGCTTTCATACTGGATGGATTGGCATTGTAGGCGTCTAAAATAAGTTGGTTGTTGGCAGTTGCGAGTATTTGAGAACGGTTGTTGTTGGGAACATATCCGGCAATTGCTGTTTGTATCGCCTGCGGTGTTACTTCAAAATAAAGTCCGATGGTAATGGCTGCCGCAATGTTGGAGTAGTTGTAGTCTCCCACTAAAGTACTTTGTATTTCTGTAGCCCCTAAAGTAACCTTTACAAAGGGAGCTGCGCTTTTAAAGGCAATATTTTCAGGGAAATAGATGCATTTGATAGCGGCAGAATGCGCTATTTGCAAGGCGTCTTTAGGATTGATAAAGGCGCTGTTGTGCTGAGCACGTAAAAAAGTATAGAGTTCACTTTTCCCTTGTATTACTCCTTCCAACCCTCCAAACCCTTCCAGATGTGCTTTTCCGAAATTGGTGATATATCCATAATTGGGCGCTGCAAGGGTGCATAGGAATTCAATTTCTTTTTGATGGTTGGCGCCCATTTCTACAATGCCAATCTCTGTTTCTGGTGTCATGGACAGCAGTGTGAGTGGAACACCAATATGATTGTTGAGATTCCCTTGGGTTGCTGTAGTGGTATACTTTTGGGAGAGCACGGCGTGGATGAGCTCTTTGGTGGTGGTTTTTCCATTGCTACCGGTCAAGGCAAGTACCGGTATTTTTAGTTGTTTCCGATGGTACTGTGCCAAGGCTTGCAGCGTTTTTAAAACGTTGTCAACTACAATTGTTTGCGGACCTGTATGATAGGCTATTTCATCGATAATAGCAAAGGATGCACCCAAAGATATGGCTTCCTTAGCAAAGGTATTTCCATTAAAATTTGCACCTTTCAATGCAAAAAATAAGGTATTTTCTCGAATGCTGCGCGTATCCGTATCTGCGAGATAATAGGCGGAGTACAGGTTATAAATTTTTTCAATTTCCATATGCTAAAGCTAAAAAAAAGCCTCATTGTTACAAAACAAGGAGGCTTTTATGTATGATAAAAACACATTTATCTGTTTGGATTTCTCGTCGTTTTTGAATCGCTATTATTCATTGGACCCAACCTATCAGACACACACCTAAAACCAATGTAGTTTGTGGCCATATATTGCGGTAAGTATCTTCGCTGCGATGGATCTAACCAATATTCTCTATCAGCCCAAGAACCTCCTTTGTATACTCTAGTTTTATCACTAATTAAGGTCCTTCGTTTTTTTGAATCGAAAATCATTACTTCTTCACCAGCATCGTCCGTGGTTGCGAACGGCTCTTTAGGTGAATTGTACATATTGGTTTTCTTGGCAAATGTTTCAGGATCGTCTTCATACCAGCGTGTTGAATTTAAATCACCATCTCTAGTATTTGCATTGTTAGATTTGGAGAAATTTCTTCGATAGGTCTGATCTGTTTTTGTAACGGGAATGTATTTAATAGTCCCCGGAAGTTGTTTTGGTACTACTTTACCATTGGGAAGCGTTTCATAAACGGTAGGTTCGTCATCTCCTGCAATAACTACCTTTCCGTCTTCATTAATCATTTTTTTAGTAAAAATATTTCCTCTAAAATAATTAAAATCGTTGGCTTCATTGTCAATGTTTGGTCGGTATACATCCGCAACCCATTCAGCAACATTTCCCGCCATGTCATACAATCCGTTGGCATTTGGTGGGTAGGACTTTATTTTAATGGTAATGGCAGATCCGTCAGAACTCCACCCTGGCAGTCCACTATAGTTTCCTTTTCCTTGTTTGAAATTTGCCAATTGGTCTCCACGATTCTTTCTGTTCGTGGCACGCGTGTATTTTTTATTCCAAGGATATTTTTTTCTACCTCGAATCATATTGTATTCTCTGTTCTCGATATTTGCTTTGGCGGCAAATTCCCACTCGGCTTCTGTGGGCAATCTGAATCTTGATTGTAAAATACCATCAGATTTTGCTATTTTCCTTCCTTTAAATGCGTTTTTACTCGGTTTTGGTGCGCCCCTTTTTCTCACAGTGCGATCATTCACACCTTTTTTGTAAATCGTAGTATCCCCTTCGAAAAGGCGATCAGAATCATATAAGAAGCGTTCTGAATCAAAAAAGTTTCGTGTAGAGTCAGATTCAAAGATATTTTTAATGTAGCCTTTGTCTATTAGTTTTTTAAGATTTACAATATTTGTTCTCCATTTACAATACTCATTTGCTTGCAACCAACTTACACCTACTACCGGATAGTCAGCATATGCAGGGTGGCGAAAATAGTTTGTTGTCAACATATCTGTGTTTCCCAAACTCTTTCTCCAAACTAAGGTATCTGGCAAAGCAGCAGTATATACGTTTTTATATTTTTCTTCTGTAGGTGGGAAAACATCTTTTGTGTACTGTAAATATAAATAATATTCAGAATTTGTTACTTCGGCTTCATCCATGAAAAAAGAGCGAACATGCAATTTTTTTGGAGTAGTATTCCAATCGAACATCACATCATCTTGCACTTGTCCCATGGTAAAAGAACCTCCTTCGATACTGACCATTCCGAGTGGTACTTCTTGCGCTTCGAAAGAGCTACTTCTGACGTAACCTCCGTTATTAGGGTCATTAAAAGAAAGGCCAGTTAAACTGGATTTTCCTGATAGTGATCGGTTGCAGTTTGTTAGTAGTAAAGACAATGCGACTAGAAACAGGATGTTAAATATATTTTTATTTTTCAATGAGAGAACTTTTTAAACCTAATAAGAATGCAATTTACGATAAATATAATCTAGTGCAAGAAAAACATTTAAATAATGAATGGCTTTTAGAACACTTTATTATAAACGAAGGCTTTTTGAATTTAGTATCACTTATATTTGTTCTAGGCGAAATATTATGAGAAAATGCTCGTTATTTGAATATTATTTATGAAAAGATTTTATTTTATACTCTTCCTAATTCTGGTTGCACAAACTGCAAAAGCGCAAACAAATACTTCTGTATTGTCCGTTGGAGACTGGTATAAGTTTTCTGTGGATACGACCGGTGTCTTTAAAATTGATGGCAACCTTTTGCAAAAGATTGGGATTTCTACTTCTGGGGTAGATCCTAGAAATATTCAAATTTTCGGGAATGGAGGGCAACTGTTGCCCGTATTGAATCAAGACTCCCGATATGAAGATTTGCAGGAAAATTCAATATACGTTTCCGGAGAAGCAGATGCAAGTTTTGACAACAACGATTTTATTCTCTTTTATGCAAAAGGACCACACGATTGGGATTTGGTCGCTGGGAATAAAACGCCAAAACACCGTCAAAATATCTATTCAGACAAGGCTTATTATTTTATAACCGTGGGTACTGGTCCGGGAAAAAGAATTGGGCAGAAAGCAACAAACACCAATACTGTAGGAACCCAAATAACTGTTTTTGATGATTTCACTTTTTATGAAAAAGAAGAAATAAATATACTAGCGGCAGGAACCCAATGGTTTTTTAATGATAATTTTAATATAGAAAATACACAAATTTTCAACATCCCCTTTCCCAATGCCCTAGTAAATACCAATATTTTCGTCAGAATAAGAGGGGTTAGTGATGGCCTGTCTTCTTCCTCCTCGATGGCGGTAAAGGCAAATGGGAATGATTTATATACCATTTTATATAGTGGTTTGGATCCCGAATCTGGCAAAAAGGCACGGGCTCGCGAAAAGAGCGGATACATAGCAAACAGTAGCGAGTCCATAAAGATAGAAATTGCTTACGACAACAATGGGAATCCTGCCGCCAAAGCCTATTTAGATTTTATAGAAATTATTGGTAAAAAACAACTTTCTGCCAATGGAAAGCAGTTTTCTTTTAGGAGTTTTGAGCAGTTGGAGGCTGCATCCGATGTGGCATACCAAATTAAAAATGCAGCAAATATTTTTCAAGTTTGGGAGGTCTCCAATTTTTTAGCACCCAAAATAATTCCGAATGAAGCAACGGGGGCCAACTTTGTTTTTAGCGCAAAGGGAGGCAATTTTAACGAATACATACTTTTAAATTCTGATGATTTTTACATTCCAGAAACGGTAGAAAATGCGAAAGTTAGCAATCAGAATTTACATGCTTTAAAAGCGATTAATTACTTGGTAATAACTTCGGAAGCGCTGTCTGGGCAAGCCCAGAAGTTGGCAGATTATCATCAAGAGAATTCTGGGTTGCGCTCAGAAGTAGTGCTTTTAGATGAAATTTATAATGAATTTTCTTCGGGATCTAAAGACATTACTGGGATTCGAGATTTTATAAAACACGTGTATGTGGCGGATGCTCCCAAAAGCGAGAAGCTACAATATGTATGCTTTTTTGGAGATGCCTCTTACGATTATAAAGACAGAGTATCAGGAAATAACAACCTTGTTCCCGTGAAATTATCTGAAGACAGTTTTGATCTGGCAAAGTCGTGGGTGACCGATGATTTCTATGTGATGTTAGAAGCAAACGAGGGAACGATGTTGTCTCAGCACACCATAGATGTTGCTTCTAGTAGAATCCCTGTGAACGGGAGTGCACAAGCAGCAGCAGTGGTTGCTAAAATTTTGAGTTACTATAAAGACGGGGCAAAAGGAGATTGGCGGAATACCATTACTTTGGTGGCAGACGACATTGATGACGCGAGTACGGATACATCACTTCAGCCCGGTGTAGAAGTGATTGCAGATATCATTAAAGAAAAAAAACGCGTTTTTAATGTCAATAAGATTTATTTGGATGCTTATGTGCAAGAGAATTCTGCTGGTGGAGAGCGCTATCCAGATGTAAATAAAGCCATTACAAATGCCATAGAGAAAGGAACCTTGGTTTTTGATTACTTTGGGCATGGAGGTGAAGATGGTTTTGCGGCAGAAAAAATTTTAGAAAAAACACAAATAAAAAGCTTAAACAACCCAAATACATTGCCTTTGCTCATTACCATTACCTGTGATTTCTCTCGCTTTGACAATCCGAGTAGAGTAACGGCTGGAGAACTAACTTTTTGGAATGAAACGGGGGGGGCAGCAAGCATGATTACCACCACACGAGAAATTTTTATATCCACAGGTCAGCAATTTAATGAACGCTTCATTGCTGCTTTGTTAGATTTTGACGGTACTTCTGAAAATTTGTCAATCGCAGGAACCCTGATGAAGGTGAAAAATAAAACTTCTGGGTTTCAAAAATTCTTTATTTATTCTTTTGGAGACCCCGCAATGAAATTAGCAGTGGCAGCACCCAATGTTCGGGTGACAGAAATCATTGATGTGTACAATGACAATACACCAACAACTATGCTCAAAGCGCTCTCTAAAGTAACCATTAAAGGAGTTGTTGACAACGACAATGACAGTAGTAACGGTTTTTTAAATAATTTTACAGGCACAGTAGCTACTACAATTTTTGACAAGTATTTAGAGAAAACAACATTGGTAAACGATGGGAATGGAGAACCAGTGTCTTTCGATACCCAAGATAGTAAGATTTTTCGAGGAAAAGCAGCGGTTGTTAATGGTGCTTTTGAATTTGATTTTATTGTTCCTAAAGATATAAAAATAACACCCGGCCCAGGAAAATTAAGCTTTTATGCAGAAAATGGTGCCCTTGATAAATCGGGGTACACTATTGATATAACGGTGGGAGGGATTATAGACAATCCACCTGAAGATAGTACAGGACCCGAAATAGAGGCGTTTTTGAATGATGAATCTTTTATAGGCGGCGGGAATACAAATGGCTCTCCTAACTTAATCGTGGCGCTCTCAGATGCAAGTGGAATAAATACCTCTATTACTGCAGTAGATCATGATATTATTGGGGTTTTAGATGGGGATACCCTAAACCCAATTGTTTTAAATGACTTTTATCAAACGGATTTAGACGACTTTACATCCGGGAAAGTTAATTACAAATTGAGGGACCTCGACGTGGGTCCGCATACGTTAAAAATAAAAGCGTGGGATACTTACAATAACTCTTCTACTACTGCGTTAAATTTTGTGGTTGTGAGTGATGCTATTTTAAATCTAGAAAATGTTTTAAATTACCCCAATCCTTTTATAAATTATACCGAATTTTGGTTCAATCATAACAAACCCAATGAGCCTTTAGAGGTGCAGGTGCAAATATTTACAATTGCTGGTAAATTGGTTAAAACCATTAACGAAGAGGTGCAAACTTCAGGAAGTTTGTCGCGGAGTATTTCGTGGAATGGTTTGGATGCTTTTGGAAATAAAATAGGGAAAGGAGTGTATGTCTATAAATTACGGGTGCTTTCACGGGCAAGTAATTTATTTTCAGAGAAGTATGAAAAATTAGTTATACTTCAATAAAATATATATTTTTACAGTGGTAAGAAACTACATTAAAAAAAAAAAATGAGAAAATTAGGATTTTTTGTATTGGTTAGTATTTTGCTAACTTTTGAAGCTTCAGCGCAAGAGGAAGCACCGCAAACGGGAGGAATAACTACCGCAACGCCCTTTTTATTAATAGTTCCAGATGCAAGAGCAGGAGGAATGGGAGACATGGGGGTAGCCACCAGTGCAGATGCCTTTTCTTTGTTTCACAATCCCGCAAAAATGGCATTCAGTTCTCGACAAATTTATACAGGAATTACCTATTCTCCGTGGTTGCGTAATCTTACAGATGATATTTTTGTAGGAAGTGGTTCTTATATCAATCGGTTTACTGAGAATGCAGCTTGGGGAGCAGAATTTCGGTATTTTTCTTTAGGACAAATAGACTTAACGGACAACCAAGGACAATCGAATGGTTCTATAAACCCGAATGAATTGGTAGCTTCAGGTTCTTATTCTTTAAAACTAAGTGAAACATTTGCAATGGGAGTTTCCTTAAAATACATTCGTTCTAACTTAGCATTTAATGGTGTTCCAGGAAGTACAATACAACCAATTAATTCTTTTGCTGTTGACGTTTCTGGGTATTACCAGTCTTCAGAAGAAAATTATGGAGATTTTAATGGACGCTATAGAATTGGATTTAATATTGCCAATATCGGACCTAAAGTATCGTATACTCCAGAGCAAGATGATTTTATACCAACAAATTTGAAGTTTGGAGGAGGCTTTGATTTTATATTAGATGATTACAATACCATTTCTACAACGGTGGAATTTACAAAACTATTGGTGCCTACCATAAGTAACTCTGAAAAAGGTTGGATTGACGGTATGTTTAGTTCTTTTGGAGACGCTCCGGGAGGATTTAGTGAAGAAATGAAAGAATTCACCTACGCTTTTGGTGCAGAGTATCTGTACAACAATGCCTTTGCTTTGCGAGGAGGTTATTTTCATGAAAATGAAGACAAGGGAAACAGACAGTATTTTACATTGGGTGGTGGCTTTAAAACCAACGCATTGAACATCGATTTGTCGTATTTGGTAAATGCGTCTGACGTGAACAATCCTTTAGAAAATTCATTGCGTTTTTCACTCTCTTTTGATTTGGGTGAAATTTATGAGTACTATTAAAAAATCATTTTTTTTTAGTAATTTTATGCACGTACAGAAAGCAGTCCATCGGCTGCTTTTTTTGACGGCCTAAATGAGGAGTCATCTTGAGCGTATGGTTGAGAATTTTAGAAATAACGATGTGGAGGCAGTATGCCTTAAAAAAAAGGAAATATAGAGATGAAAGAAATTAAAATAGCGACTTCAGCAATATTGTACAATGACATTAGTGAACTTTCAGAAGCAGATCGCATGCTGATGGACAGCGCTATTAAGGCAAGAGGAAATGCCTATGCTCCGTATTCAAATTTTCACGTGGGTGCCGCATTATTGCTAGCAAATGGAGAAGTAGTGCTTGGGAACAATCAGGAAAGTGCAGCCTACCCTTCTGGGATGTGTGCAGAGCGCGTTGCTATTTGGAATGCAGGTGCAAGATTCCCAGGTGTGCACATTCAAGCTTTGGCAATTTCGGCAAGCTCAACAAATACCATTGTAGATAGAGCGGTAGGACCTTGCGGAGCTTGTAGGCAGACCCTTTCAGAATTTGAGGTCAATCAAAAGAAGCCGTTTCCTGTTCTTTTTATGGGAGCAGTTGGCGAGGTGATAAAAACACCTTCTTTACTTTCCTTATTGCCCTTCTCCTTTGACAGTTCTTATTTATAGGATTTTTTACACCGCTTGTTCGTCCTCTAAAGAGGATCAACAGGTCATACCCCTTAATTAGAGACGTCAATTTTGTAGGTTGAACATCGTAATTATTTTTAAGACAGGAAGTTTGTTTAGCGGGTTTCATTTTTAGAAAAATAAAATACAACTCCCTTTAATGCGCTGTTAATACAGGTTTTAATAACATTATTTGATGGTACGCAGATACGGTATTTTGACGCGGCCCCTTTTGAATATCATTATTTGAGCATGCGGTACGTTTAGTTTAAATTTACATTTTTGTACATTGCTTAATTGAAACTAATTAAAATAAATAGTACATCGATATGATTTCATCAAAAATTATAGGAACAGGAAGTTTTATCCCCGGGATAAAAGTAAAAAACGCTGCTTTTTTAACGTCCCATTTCTTAAATGATGATGGAAGTGATTTTCCTTCAGACAATGAAACGATTATCGATAAGTTTAAAAAAATCACAGGGATTTCAGAAAGACGCTATGCCAAAGAGGAGTATAAAACGTCGGATATTGCCTTTTTTGCTGCACAAAAAGCCATCGAAGATGCAAACATAGACCCTGAAGAATTAGACTATATTATTTTAGCACATAATTTTGGAGATATTAGCCAAGGAACAATTCAGGGAGATATGCTGCCAAGTTTGGCAACCCGAGTAAAGTATCGACTGGGGATTTCAAATCCTAATTGTGTTGCATATGACATTCTTTTCGGGTGTCCGGGTTGGATAGAAGGAGTAATCCAAGCGCAGGCTTTTATAAAGGCTGGAATTGCGAGAAAATGTTTGGTAATTGGTGCAGAAACCTTATCGCGTGTCGTGGACAAACATGACAGAGACGCCATGATTTACAGTGACGGAGCGGGTGCATGTATAGTTGCAGAAACTGCAGCTCAAGATGCAGGTATTCTTAGCCATGCCACGCAGACCTTTGCAAAAGAAGAAGCCTATTTTTTGTATTCCGGAAAGTCTTTCAATAAAAATGAAGATGAAAAGGTGCGCTACATAAAAATGTACGGACGTAAAATATATGAGTTTGCAATTACAAATGTTCCGGGGGCTATGAAAATAGCCTTGGATAAAGGTGGTATTGCGATCGATGAGGTGAAAAAAATATTCATACACCAGGCAAATGAAAAAATGGATGAGGCCATTGTAAAACGGTTTTACCGATTGTTTAAAATACCCGTTCCAGAAGGAGTAATGCCCATGAGCATTCACAAACTTGGAAACAGTTCTGTAGCAACTGTGCCTACCTTATTAGATCTGGTATTAAAGGGAAATATCGAAAATCAAGAAGTTAAAGAGGGGGAAGTAGCCATTTTTGCATCTGTTGGTGCAGGAATGAATATCAATGCAATTGTATATCGTTTCTAATCCAAACGTAAAGTGCTAAGAGCGAATTTAAATGCGCTGCAATTTCTAAAGAAAGAATTCTTCTTTTAATTAAAAAAATCTCCAAGCGAATCCCTATTTCTAAAATCAAAATATTATTTTTGCGCATGCAACAACACAACGTACTAATTTTAGATTTCGGATCGCAATACACACAACTAATCGCAAGAAGGGTTAGAGAATTAAATATTTATTGCGAAATTCATCCCTACAATCATCCACCTAAAAACCAAGGAGAATTCAAAGCGGTCATCTTATCGGGAAGTCCAAACTCTGTAAGAGGAGAAAATGTATTACATCCAGATTTGTCTGAGATTAGAGGTAAAAAGCCGATGCTAGCAGTGTGTTATGGTGCGCAATATTTAGCGCATTTTGCGGGAGGTGAAGTGGCCTCTTCGAATACGAGAGAGTATGGTAGAGCAAATTTATCATTTATTCAAAGCAATGAAATATTCTTTGAAAATATTTCCGAAGGAAGTCAAGTATGGATGAGTCATTCGGATACCATTAAAGAATTACCAACCAATGGGAAATTATTAGCGAGTACGAAAGATGTGGCAAATGCCGCATATAAAATTGAAGGGGAAGATACCTATGCAATTCAATTTCATCCAGAAGTATACCATTCGAAAGATGGAAAGCAGCTCTTAGAAAATTTTTTAGTTAAAATTGCAGGAGTTGCACAGACGTGGACACCAGATTCTTTTGTGGAGAGCACGGTTGCAGCGATAAAAAAGCAAGTAGGAAATGATAAAGTTGTTTTAGGCCTTTCTGGAGGGGTAGATTCTACAGTAGCAGCAGTATTATTGCACAAAGCAATCGGTAAAAACTTGTATTGTATTTTTGTGAACAATGGTTTGTTGCGTAAAAATGAGTTTGAAAGCGTGCTTACCCAATATGAAGGAATGGGATTAAACGTAAAAGGTGTAGATGCTTCCGAACGTTTTTTAACTGCTTTGGTAGGTTTGACAGATCCTGAAAAGAAAAGAAAAGCAATTGGAAATTCATTCATCGAAGTTTTTGATGATGAAGCAACACAAATTACGGATGTTACCTGGCTGGCACAAGGAACTATTTATCCGGATGTAATTGAATCGGTTTCTGTAAATGGAGGCCCTTCAGCAACTATAAAAAGTCATCACAATGTAGGTGGTTTGCCAGCGTATATGAAATTGAAAATTGTAGAGCCTCTGCGTATGATTTTTAAAGACGAAGTACGAAGAGTAGGGGCTTCTCTTGGCATTGATGCAGAGTTGTTAGGACGTCATCCCTTTCCAGGTCCTGGTTTGGGAATTCGGATCTTAGGAGATATAACAGCTGAAAAAGTACGGATTCTACAAGAGGTAGATGCGGTCTTTATCAATGGATTAAAAGAAGACGGTTTGTATGATAAAGTTTGGCAGGCGGGAGCGATGTTGCTTCCTGTAAACTCTGTTGGGGTGATGGGTGACGAAAGAACCTACGAAAAGGTAGTGGCTTTAAGAGCGGTAGAAAGTACAGACGGAATGACAGCAGATTGGGTAAACTTACCCTATGAGTTTTTACAAAAAGTATCTAATAAAATAATAAATCAGGTAAAAGGTGTGAATAGAGTTGTGTACGATATCAGTTCAAAACCACCGGCAACTATAGAATGGGAATAAAAGATATGAAGTACCTTAAAGGCATTATTTTTTTCTGTATCCTAACGTTTACCGTTTCTTGTGGTCAACAGAAAAAATACGTTCAGTACCAACTGAAAGAAGGGGAGACCATGCGCACGATCGCCAAAAGAATGGAGATGAAAACAAAGGATTTGCTGCGTTTAAATCCAGATGTTGGCAGAAAACCAGAAGTGGATACCTTCATCATCATTCCCAATAAAAAGGAAAAAAATAGAGGTGTACGCGTTGCGGTGGATACAAAAACCGAAGTGGCAATTACTGAAGAGGAAGTTGCAGATACGCTGGTAATTTCTGAAAGTGAAAAGCAACGGAATCTTTTGATAGAAAGCCTGGAAATGGAGTTTAAAATCCATGAAGTTGTAAAGGGAGAAACAGTGTACAGTCTGTCAAGATTCTATGAGGTTACGGAAGCAGAATTAAGCGCGTTAAATCCGGAATTATTGGAAGGCTTAAAGTTGGGGCAGTTCCTAAAAATAAAACCAATAGCAGCTGTTTTTGATGACGAAGCGTTGGTTTATAAAGACAGTATTAAAGCGGGTGTTGTTATAAAAGCAGCAATTATGCTTCCCTTTAGAGCACAGGAATTAGACACGCTTTCTGGCGCGGCTATTTTTGATACGAGCAGGTTGGCCAATATTGTGACCGATTTTTATTTGGGAGCAGAGATCGCAATAGATTCGCTAAGAAGTCAGGGTGTTGCAATTGAATTAACTGTTTTTGATACGGAAAGAAATGGGACTAAGATTGCAGAAATTCTCGCAGAAAATGATTTAAATGCGCAGGATGTGATTATCGGTCCTTTATATTCAGAGGAGATTCAAATAGTATCTGCCGCCACAGCGGTACCTATTATTGTCCCCGTATATTCGAAGAAACAAGCAACGTTTAAAACGGGAGAAGTCATAAAAACAGCGCCTAGTAAAAAATTATTTAGAGCGGAATTACTGCGCTATATTGAAGCGAATTTTGTGGATGGAAATATCATCATCGTGGGAGATAGTTTGCCAGCTTCGCTAGAAAATTCGTTAAAAATACAACAAGTATTAGCGCTGCAAGATTCAATAGCGACAGTGCATCTCATTACTCCTGAAGAGGGCTATATTAAGAAAGAGAAATTTATTGAAGTGGCCTTGCCAAATACTAAAAATATTGTGGTGATGACCACCAATGACGATGTAATCGTGGCGAGTGCTATAAATAGCTTGATTAGTTTGCCAGAAGAGACCACTGCAACTGTTTTTACATTTGATAAGACCAGTGCTTTTAATAAGGTAGACAATGCAAAGCTTGCCCAGTTAGGCTTTACTTTTGTAACCGAGGAATATGGCAAAGTAGATGGATTTAAGGCAATGGCTTTTAATGCAAAATATTTGGCAAAAAACGGTGCATTGCCCTCTTTGTATGCAACCAGAGGTTTTGACGTTACTTATGACATATTAGTTCGTTTAGCCTCTGAGGAAAGCTTAAAAGACACTTTTAAGGAAGGGTATTCATACCGCGTAGAAAGTAAGTTTGACTATAGGAATGAAGCTGCAGACAATGCGCAGAATGCAGGGTTGTTTATTGTGAAATACAATGCAGACCTTACGCTCACAAGAATAAAATAATACGGCACTTTTAGAGATAAAAAAAACCGATGAAATTAATTTTCATCGGTTTTTTTATGAGCTTATAAGCAGCTTTAAATCTTTTTCAGCTGCTGCTTCATCATTTGCATTTGTTCTTTTAACATGCCGTTTTTGTCTAACTTTTTAGCTTCTGCCATTAAATTGGTCGCCTCGCGCTTGCGTCTCTTAGTCATTGAAATTCCCGCCAACTGTAATTTTACCATGGCCATATCATGGTCCATAGATAAACCTAGTTTTACAGCTTTGCGCAAATACTTCTCCGCTTGTGTGATGTTTGTCTGACTCAACATAATACCATGCAAATAATTGTAATACCCTTGTTGTTTTACGGTTAAAGCCGTTTCTGGGTTTTTGATATAGTCCAACCATTTTTTAGTACCTGCAAAGTTTTGCTTTCGCAGCTGTAAAAAAGACAAGAGAATGAATTCATTTTTAAAATAGAATAAAACAAAAAGTCCTGCTAGTAGTAGGATAGAAATTCCATTCATAATATGTACTTGGCTGAATTCATAGACTGCCCAAACAGCAATTAAACCAGCTAAAATTAATTTTATATTTTTGTGAAACATAGGTTGTTTTCTTTTGTGCTCTCGTGTTTATCGGAGAAGTATTGATTTATTTCTTGGGACAAAAATACATTTTCTTCTGAAAATACTGCAGTACTTCTCTTTAAAATTAATTTTTATAATATTTTTTATATTTAATAAAGGCTACCGTTCCTAAAATTGTTATAAAACCTATGGAGTAATATACAGAAGTAGGAGTAATCACGCGATCTCCACTAGCATAAGAATGCAGTCCAGAGAGGTAAAAGTTTACCCCGAAATAGGTCATCATAATAGAGGCAAAGGCAAGGATAGACCACAGATTAAAGGTATAGCGTCCTCGCAATCCTGGAATCAAACGCATGTGCAACACAAAGGCATAGACCATAATAGAAATAAGTGCCCAAGTTTCTTTTGGATCCCATCCCCAATAACGTCCCCAACTTTCATTGGCCCACATACCTCCTAAGAAGTTTCCAATAGTAAGCATAATCAATCCAATAGTCACCGCCATTTCATTAATCACGGTAATTTCTTTAATGTTCAGATCCATTTTGTCTTTATTCTTAGCATTGGTAAATGCCATTAAGAAAAGTGCGAAAATCCCTAAAATCATTCCGAGAGAAAAAGGCCCGTAACTGGCAACAATAATAGAAACATGGACTAGAAGCCACCAAGAGTTTAAAACAGGCTGCAGATTGGCAATGGCTGGGTCTAACCAGTTTTGATGTGCAAAAACCAAGATGATTGCTGTTAGAAATGTAGTTGCAGTAAGTGTTAGTGCAGATTTTCTTCCAAAGAAAATTCCAAATAACATGGTAGCCCAAGCAACATATATAATAGATTCATAGGCATTACTCCAAGGAGCATTGCCACTAATGTACCAGCGCGAAACTAATCCTAAGGTATGGAAAACAAAAAGTCCAAGGACAATATATGTCAATACCTTTACGGTAGTATTGATCCATTTTTTAGAATTGAAAATTTGCCAGATCACAAAAATAATTAGAAATAAACTCGCAAATCCATAATACTTAGCAAGTTGTTGAAACGGTTGGATTTTATTGTATGAAATCTCTAAGTCAATGGTTTTTTCTGTAGGAATTACTGCCGCTCCAAATTTCCGTTGAAATGTTTTGATACCCTCTAAAATTTTATTTGCTTCGGCATAATCATTCGTTTTCTTCGCCTTCTGCAGAAATTGAATATATACCGGCAAAGATTGACGCACAAAAACAGAGTCTGTTCCTTTGAAATTGGCAGTAGAGGTTTCTGGTTGAGAAACCCAGGTATTATTTTCGTCACCGGGAACGGGGTAGATTTTTAAAATTCCTCCGCCAATGGCACTGTATAATAATCCGACTCTCTTGTCAATTTTAATGATGTCTTTTTCAAATTTGTTTTGCACTTTTTTCTTCTGTGCTTCTGCAACTTTTTCTTTGATTTTATAAGCTCCTCTTGGCGTTATGAAATTTGACAAAGCCGCATATTTTGTAGTGTCAGAAACGCCTATAAGTGCTCTAATTTCTGTGTTTTTTTCTTCTAAATAGATGATAGGAACTTCAAACCACAGTCGCGGATTTTCTATAATAGATAGTAAAACCTGACTGGGTCCCATCTTTTTAAATTGCTCGGTTTTACTTACTTTTCGAACCAATTCAGAGGCAAATGTATGTGCTGGCTTCATACGCCCACCTGCATCTTGAATTACTAATTTATTGAAGTTTTCTGCATGTTTTACATCCACCATATTGGCCTTCAAAATAGAATCTATCTGGTAGTTGGTGATTTTCTTGTTTTGGTGGTTGTTGTCTTCTTGCGCAAAGGTAAAGGAGGATAGAAATAAAGCGGCAATGATAGACATGGTCAATTTCTTTTTCTTGATCTTTAGCAAGCTCTTCTTTAAAACGTCAAAACGGGTATGTTTTGCAAATAGAATGGTAATCATACCGATGTACAACAAAGAGTAGCCTAAATACGTTACAAAAGTTCCAAGGAAATCATGGTTTACAGAAAGGTGCGTTTCTTCTTTTCCGTCCGACAAGTCGTAACTCGCTTGGAAAAATTTATAGCCTTTATGGTCTAAAATATGATTCATATAAATTTTATAGTCAAAGGTTTCTAAAGGATCGATTACCGTCACTTCACTGGCATAGGCAGCAGCACTTTCAGAGCCTGGATATTTGTCTAATTGAAAATCGTTTAGTTTAATGCTAAAAGGTGTTTCTAGCGTTTTTGCTCCATACAACAAGCGAAAATTTAAATCGCCAACTTGTACTTCTTTCGATCCATCAGTATTAAACTTCCCTCCAGTTAATTCTACACGCTCTTTTCCAGTGTCTGTGATGATGTCTAAGATAATCACGTCTTGTACTTTATCGTCTTTGGGGCCACTAATGGTGGTCATAATTCCTTTTTCTGAAGGTCTAGGAATTACAAATTGCATTTCTCCAATATTGTGAAGTGTCAAGTACTGAAAGTCTTTCAAAGAGTCTTTCACAATTTTTCCTTTTTCTTGATCGGCCATTCGGAACCAGTCTCCACTCTCTTTTGAGCGCATCTGTAAAACACCACTCTTTTCTGAGAAGTGAATCGAGGCATTATTTTCTTCGGCATCAAAACCTACTAAAATTCCATGAATATTTTGGATGGTCCCTTTTTCTATCCAATGCTCATGGCGTGTTCCGTCTGAAGATTCCACAAAGAACAGATGGTCAATACCATTTTCATCTTCAATTAACTTTCTTTCTGCCCATGGAACATAAGAAACCAATTCAAATGTAAAGTCAATATTTTTTTCTTTTGTTTTAAAGCTATCTGAGTGCGACCAAGAATTGCTTCCCCAAGCAGACAGCATGATCGGGCTATTGATTTCTGGTTTTTGAGCATTTCCGTCATCCACAACTGCGTTTAAATACGTAGTTTCGGTTAAAAACTCGCTGGTGGTTTCCCCTTCTTCAATAATCATAATTCCTTCGTAACCAACATAGCGTGTGATTCCAGCACCCACTAAAATTAATAGAAAGGAGGCATGGAACATTAAAACAGGCCATTTTTCTTTTCGAAGTAAGCGATATCTAAAGATATTTCCAAAGAAATTAATAATGAAGAAACCCATGATTGCTTCAAACCACCAAGCATTGTAAACAAGTGCTTTGGAAGTCTGAGTACCATAATCATTTTCTATAAAAGTAGCAATGCCCATTGCGGCTGCATATACGATAAATAGAACGGCTGTTAAACGAGTAGAATATAGAAAATTAAAAAATTTTTTCATTCTTTTGAATTGCTTTTTAAACGAGTTGCAAATTTACGCATAAAAGCACAAATGGTCTTCTAGAAACTGGTATTTTTATGTATTAAAGTTTTCATAAAAAGCCCTCTTTTATTTTTAGATTTTTGAGGTACTTATTCCGGGACACTGTCAATTAAGATGCGAAGCATGTCTATGGCAGCCTGCGCTATTTTAGTGCCTGGGCCAAATATTCCAACAGCACCGGCATCAAATAAAAATTGATAGTCTTGGGCTGGAATTACGCCACCAACAATCACCATGATATCTTCTCGCTGGTGTGCTTTTAATTCTGCGATTACTTGAGGGACGAGTGTTTTGTGACCGGCAGCCAAAGAGGAGATTCCTAAAATATGGGCATCATTTTCTACCGCTTGTTTAGTTGCTTCTTTTGGGGTTTGAAAAAGTGGACCAATATCAACGTCAAAGCCTAAGTCCGCATAACCTGTGGCAACTACTTTGGCTCCCCGATCATGTCCATCTTGTCCTAATTTAGCAATCATAATTCTTGGACGCCTTCCTTCTAACTCTGCAAAAGTATTTGCCATTTCTTTTGCCTTTTTAAATAAGGGGTCTTCTTTTATTTCTTTACTGTACACGCCTGATATGGTTTGGTGGACTGCTTTGTGTCTTCCAAAGACAAGTTCTAAAGCATCCGAAATTTCTCCTAAGGTAGCTCTATTTCTAGCGGCACTTACTGCAAGTGCTAGCAAGTTCTCTTTTCCCGAAGTTGCAGCAGCGGTCAATGCGCTTAGTGAACTTTCAACGTCTTTTTTATTGCGCTGCGCTTTCAATGCGGTAAGTCTTTCAATTTGAGAGGTACGCACGGCTTCATTATCAACTTCTAAAATATGTAAAGGATCTTCTTGGTCCAGTTCGTATTTATTAACACCAACAATTACGTCTTGGCCACTGTCAATTTTTGCTTGTTTTTTAGCAGCTGCTTCCTCAATTCTCATTTTTGGAATGCCCTTTTCAATGGCGGCTGTCATTCCGCCCAAGGCTGCTACTTCTTGCATCAATTCCCAAGCTTTGTGTGCAATATTTTCTGTGCGTGCTTCAACTTCATGACTTCCCGCCCAAGGATCTACGGTTTTCGTGATGTGTGTTTCTTCCTGCAGATAAATCTGTGTATTTCTTGCAATTCTTGCCGAGAAATCTGTAGGCAGTGCAATGGCTTCATCAAGTGCATTTGTATGCAGGCTTTGGGTGCCTCCAAAAGCTGCAGCCATCGCTTCTATAGTAGTCCTAGCTACATTGTTAAAAGGGTCTTGCTGCGTTAAACTCCACCCACTAGTTTGGCAATGCGTCCGGAGTGCAAGCGATTTTGGGTTTTTAGGATTGAATTGTTTTACAATTTTTGCCCACAGCATTCTTGCTGCCCGTAATTTGGCGATTTCTGTAAAATGATCCATTCCAATCGCCCAGAAAAACGATAACCGCGGGGCAAATGCATCAATATCCATTCCTGCTGCAATCCCTTTTTTTATATATTCTAATCCATCTGCAAGTGTATATGCCAATTCAATTTCTGCGGTAGCACCTGCTTCTTGCATGTGGTACCCTGAAATAGAAATAGAATTAAACTTTGGCATTTTAGAACTGGTATATTTAAAAATGTCAGCAATAATTTTCATGGAAGGTGCTGGCGGATAAATGTAAGTATTGCGCACCATGAATTCCTTTAAAATATCATTTTGAATGGTTCCTGAGAGTGCTTCTAGGGAAACACCTTGTTCCTCTGCAGCCACAATATAAAATGCTAGAATTGGAAGTACGGCACCATTCATGGTCATAGAAACCGACATTTTATCTAAGGGAATCTGATCAAACAATACCTTCATGTCCTCAACAGAGTCAATGGCAACACCTGCTTTTCCAACATCTCCTTGAACGCGTTCGTGGTCAGAGTCATAACCTCTGTGTGTCGCCAAATCAAAAGCAACAGAAAGACCCTTTTGCCCCGCTTCTAAATTTCTTTTGTAAAAAGCATTGCTTTCTTGTGCAGTAGAGAATCCGGCGTACTGTCTAATAGTCCAAGGTCTTCGCACAAACATGGTGGAATAGGGTCCTCTTAAATTAGGGGCGATACCCGCAACAAAACCTTCATGTTGAAAGGCTTCTTCTTTAGATGTATTTTTTTTAGAAAGAGATATGTTTTCAATTGGCTTTCTACTCATTTTCTAAGGGTATTAAATATCGTGCCTTGCGGCCTTGGGGGTTGTTTTATGATTTTTTTACGCACGACTATCCGTTGAGAGTCGTTTTATAACTGGGGTGTTTCCTGCTGTAATCTTTGTTTTTCAAGATTTTCGGAAAGCCTTTTTCTGATGATTGGGGGAAATAATGTTTTTATATTCCGCTGTTTTACAAAGGGATCCAATGCGAGATTTCCCTGCATAAAATTCTCTTTATTAGGGTACAAGTTTGCCCCTAATAAAATAAGTTCTTTATGCCGAAATTGTGCGTCCTCTTTGCTTGCATTTTCTTTTATTTTTCGCTGAATATGGCCCTCTTTTAATTGTTTTAAAAAACCACCACCTTGTTCTATTTGTTTAAAGATAGTCAAAGCCTTCTCGGCCATTTGTGTGCTAAGAGATGCGATGTAATAACTTCCTTCAGCAAAGTTTTGTGCCTCTTGGAAGCCGCTTTCTTGTTGCAATATTAACAGCTGATTTCTAGCAATCCGCTCCCCAAAGTCGTTTTTTTCTGCGTAGATATGATCGTAAGGAATGTTAGAAATTGTGTCTGCACCTCCTAAAATAGCACTCATGCATTCAGAGGTGGTCCGCAACATATTCACATTGTAATCATAAATAGTTTTATTTCGAGTAGAGGGTTGTACAAAAATATGTGCTTCCATATTTTCAATACCATACTCTTTTAAGAGTGCTTCCCATAAAAGTCGAAAGGCTCTGAGCTTTGCAATTTCATGAAAATAATGACCCGCAACAGAAAATTGAAAATGGATTTTATGTGCGTTTTCTGCCCCAAAATGATTTAAATATTCATTGGCATGCGCCAACGTGTATGCAAGTTGCTGTACCATATTGGCACCTGCGTTTTGATACAGGTCTCCAGAGACAGCAATTGAGTTTTCGGTAGAAGATGCGATCTTTTCTAATTGGTGATAATCTTCCTTTAAGCTTACAAACCAATTTCCTACTTCTGCAAGACTCCCTAATATATCTATTTGAAAGTAGCAGTGTTTTGCATTGCTAAATTGTTCGATTTCAGCAGTAAACCCTGCATCTAAAAAATCCAACTTAAAGTAAATTTTTAATGCAGTGAGATCAGCTCCTTGCAATAAAATAGCAGGATCAAATTTCTTTTTTGCAATAAACTGTATGGCAGTAGCGCCTCTTTCTAAGGCAGCCAGTAGTAAGAGGTTCTCTTCTTTCTCGTTCGCGATAATAATGGTCTGACAAATGCTGAAACCTTCTTTTGCAGCAATTGGTTTCTGATACGTCTTGTCCTCTTTGGTGTAAAACGGCTTTACAGTAATTCCCTCATTCGTTTTCCAAAGTAGTGTGTCGTTGTAATCTGCACCTTTTAAGTCTACTTGAATTTTTTGTTTCCAAGCAGCAGGTGAGGTTTCTTCAAATTCACTAAATAGGAAATCGCTCATTATTTTTGTAGGGTATCAAATTCTATGATATAAATATCTTCGTTCTCTCTTTTCATGAGATAGGTTTCTCTCGCAAAACGCTCCAATTGCAGGGAGTCTCCTAACTTGTCAATGGTTGCTTTATCAGAAGCTATTTTTAACTGATAAAATGAAATTGTACGCTCCAAATCCTCTATTTCTTTATTGAATTTACGGTGTGTGAGGTACGAATTTTCATCAAAAAATAACATCCATACTAAGAATGGAATAAAAATTAGGACAAAGGTATTCGTCAAAATTTTAAATACTTTTTTATTTTTTATGCTTTTTAAAGACATCGCTATAATCGTTCATTTATCACTGTTCTTACAATATCGATGGCAACGGTATTAAAGCGATCATTCGGAATAATTAAATCTGCAAAATTCTTAGTAGGCTCAATAAATTGCTGATGCATCGGCTTTAAGGTGGTTTGATACCTGCTCAATACTTCGTCAATATCTCTACCTCTTTCTGTAATGTCTCGCTTTAGCCTTCGAATGAGACGTTCATCTGTTTCTGCATGCACGAATATTTTTATATCAAATAAATCTCTTAATTCTTTGTTATTAAAAATAAGGATTCCCTCAACGATGACCACTTTTCTTGGGTGTGTTTTTATGGTGTCTTTCGTTCTATTGTGGGTTACAAATGAATAGACGGGTTGGTTGATGTTGTTCCCCGCTTTTAATGCTTTTAGATGTCTGATAATTAAATCAAAGTCGATGGCTCTCGGATGGTCAAAGTTAATCTTAGCCCTTTCCTCATAAGGCAAGTTATCCGTTTCGTTATAGTAAGAATCCTGAGAAATTACACAGACTTCATCTGTTGGTAATTGTTTTATAATTTGATTTACAACGGTGGTTTTACCACTTCCAGTTCCACCCGCAATTCCAATAATGAGCATAGAAATTTATGATTTTGATACAATTGTTACTTTCGGAAGTAAAGATATTATAAAAAAGTAAATTTAAAGGGTATCTGGGATTTTTTTAAAGTACCCATAATGTTGTTGGGTGAGTGCGCAAGATGTCTAAAAACATACGGTTGTATCTCTGTATTGGTGCACGCAGTTAAAAGGAATAGGGTTGCTGATGGTTTCTTTTTATTTCAAATAAAAAAGCTTCAAAATAAATTTGAAGCTTTTCAATATTTAGAGCCGATGGAGGGACTCGAACCCACGACCTGCTGATTACAAATCAGCTGCTCTAGCCAGCTGAGCTACATCGGCCTTTGTTTTTCAGAGCGCAAATTAAATATAAAATTAGCGCATTGCCTAACTAAAAATGATTTATTTTTTGTGCACTAATCAGGAATTCTAACGTCACTTTTCTTTAGCAAATAATTATTGTTTTTGAAAGAATTATAAATTAGAAAGCGCTTTTCTATAACTAACTAACGCTGATGTTTTTAAGTTTTTTTTGCAGGACAGCACACATGGGACCTTAAGATTGTTGGTCATTGTAAATTTTTTTTTGCAGCAGCAGATTTTTATCAGGAAACTGATTTCCTAAAAACTCAAAAGAAGCGATTGGTATTTATTGCAAGGCTTCTTTGTAAGTAGACAAGCATCTTTCTCGCGCTTCTTTGTGGTCTACGATTTCTTTTGCATAGGTGAATTCTTGGAAATCAGGAACCCATTTCTTAATATACGCTAAGTCTTTGTCAAACTTTTTAATTTGTGTTGTTGGATTAAAGATTCTAAAATAAGGGGAAGCATCTACTCCAGACCCTGCAACCCATTGCCAATTACCAACATTACTGGACATGTCATAGTCGTGCAACTTTTCAGCAAAATAGGCTTCTCCCCATCTCCAATCTATTAATAAGTGTTTACAGAGAAAACTACCTACTAGCATTCGAATTCTATTGTGCATAAACCCCGTTTCATTTAACTGACGCATTCCTGCGTCAACTAAAGGATAGCCGGTTTCGCCTTTGCACCACTTGTCAAATTCAGTTTCATTATTACGCCAATCGATGCGGTCATATTTTGGCTTGAAAGCGCTTTTTGAGGTGTGTGGGAAATGCCAAAGAATCTGCATAAAAAATTCTCTCCATATTAATTCTTGCCAGAAGATTTCATTCTTTTCAGAAATTGCTTTTGCTATCATTTTACGAACACTTACCGTTCCAAAACGCAAATGAGGGCCTACTTTTGAGGTGGAATCTAATGCAGGGAAATTTCGGGTCTCTTCGTAAGCTTGAATCAGCTTTGGGGTCACCGTATAATTTTCTATTTTTTGCAAGGCTGGTTCAAAACCTATGGCTGCTAAACTTAAGTTTGGTAGGTTACTATCTTGAACTAAATTTTTTAAAAAAGAACTGGTATAGTAAAAATCTAGATTATGCGTTTTAAATTTTTCTTTCCAAACTTTCATAAAAGGAGTGTACACCTTATAGGGCAATCCATCCTTTTTTACAACCTCGTTTTTTTCAAAGATAACCTGGTCTTTAAAAGTTTCAAACTGAATGTCGTGGAGTGTTAATACTTCGGCAACCTGCTGATCTCTTTCGGTAGCATAGGGTTCATAATCTCGATTCGTGAAGACGGTGCCTATGGTATATTCTGAGGCTAGTTTTTTAAAAATAGCTGCCGGTTTTCCATGAAGCATGGCAATGCCGCTCTGGTGTTTTTTATTTAAAGTGGCACGCATCTCCTGCAACGTTTCATATATAAAACTGAGTCGCGCATCTTTTTTTGGAAGTTTTTTTAAAATATCTTCGTCAAAAATAAAAACAGGAAGCACGGGATGCTCACTTTTTAAGGCATTGTAAAAACCGACATTATCATCCAACCTCAGATCTCTTCGAAACCAAAAAATATTTACTGCTGTTTTCATTTTTTATAAGTACCAAAAAGTTCTTCTAATTTTTCCTGTCTGTAATTGAATATTTCTTCTAATTTAGGTTTGACGATGAAGGGGTGTACTATTTGACCTAAAATGCCTAACGGGACCTTATAGTCAATAATATCTTCCATTTCTACGCCACCATCTATCTCTTTAATAAAGTGCTTGTGATGCCAAAGTGCATAAGGTCCGTACATTTGTTCATCTACAAAGTATTTCTTTTCTTCAATATGCGTGATTTCAGAAACCCATTTTGTTTTAATCCCTAAGAGTGGAGTTACGATGTATTGAATAATTTGACCGGTATAAAGAGGTCTGTCTATCTCAGAGACAATATTAAAACTCATGTAGTCCGGAGTAATCGTCTTTAAGTTTTTTGGGTTTGATAAAAACTCCCACGCGGTATCTAAAGAAATCGGCAGTTGTTGTTTTTTGTGGAGTGTATATATTTTCATTTTTAATTATGGACTAAAATATAAAGGTTTAAAGAGCTTGCAACGCACAACCAAGCTATATACGGGAGCAATAAGTATTTGTACGCCCCTAGCTTTTTGCTGCCTCTAAAATAATAAATAAATAGGAGTGCAGTTAATAAAAGAAGAATAATAAATGCGAAGATTACAAGATGTTGATTAAAAAACACATAGTTCCAACTTACATTCAATACAAATTGAAATAAAAAAGTTATCCGATGCGCCCTCGTGTTTTCAAGCGAGAACAATCTCCCTAAATAGACGGAGAAAAAAAGCATGATTAGGGTCCAAGCGATTCCAAAAACGAACCCTGGAGGTGTCCAGGGAGCTTGGTTTAGGGAAGTATACCAATCAGAGAGAGGGCCTCCATTCATGAGCCAGCTTCCAATGGCCAAACCACCAAAGTTTAGGATTAAAAAAAGCAAGGTGCTTCGCAATTGTTTCATTCCCTAAGATTTAGCTTGTAAAGCCTCTATCTCTTTAAGAATGTCATCTGCCTCTTTGTATTTAGAGTCACTATCGGTTCTATTAATAGATTGCAGCTTGTAGGCCGCCTCCATTGTTTTTTTATATTTTTCTTGAAGTTTGTCTTCTGCTGATTTTTTTTTGAATATTCCGAACATAACTTTTATATTAAATGTTTAGTAATTTTTGAACTTGATGGTTTTGTGATTGAAAAGTAATAATCAACAAGATTGCCTTCAGGTGAAACTAAATATTTTTGGAAATTCCATTTTACTGAAGAACTTTTCGTGTCATTTAAGCTTTTATCGGTCAGCCATTTGTAAAGCGGGTGTTGTTGACTCCCTTTTACATCTAATTTTTCTGTCATTAGGAAAGAAACTCCAAAATTTACTTTGCAAAAAGCTTCAATGTCTTCTGCTGTTCCGGGCTCTTGACTTCCAAACTGATTACAAGGAGAACCAATAATCATCAAGTTTTCCTTGTGCATGGTATACAGTTCTTCTAATTCTTTGTATTGTGAGGTAAATCCGCACTTAGAAGCAACGTTTACGAACAATAGGTATTTATTTTTGTACTCGGATAAGTCAATAGCCTTATTTTGTAAACTATTGATATTGATTTTATAGATGTCTGTCATATTTTTTAAATTTTGAAACTTACAATTCCACAATCAAGCTCAAATATTTGGCCCGAAATGGAATTTGCTTTTTCTGATATTAGAAAGGTTGCTAAATCTGCTACTTCGTTAGGTTTAAGAAATTTTTTGAGAGGATGGCGTTCAGTGATATTTTCTATCATCTTTTCATTTCTCAAAAGTTTTGCTGCCAAATCTGTTTCAGTAACTGTAGGGGCAATAGCATTTACACGAATTGTAGGAGCTAATTCTGCGCCTAAAGATTTTGCCAAACCTTCAACGGCAGATTTTGCTGCTGCGATACTCGCATGGTAGGGCATTCCCAATTTAGCAGCAACGGTACTAAATAATAAAATGGAAGGATCTACTCCGTTTTTTAATTTTGGTAGGTATTTTTGAACTGCTTTTACCGCACCAATCACATTAATTTCAAAGTCATCTCTAAAATCCTCTAATTTTAATCTTGAAATTGGTTTTAAGTTGATACTACCAGGACAATAGATCAAAGTGTCTACTGCGTCAATTTCTGGCAAATCATCTGTAAGGATGTCGCAGTTATAGTGGGTAAGATTAGCATGCGGTAGCGAAGGGGCTGTTCTGCTAATGTTTATAACTAAATTTTCATCTTGCAAGGAGTTTACAATTGCCTGTCCAATTCCTTTGCTTCCGCCTACTATAACTATTTTTTTCATATGCTTTTAGGGTCTTCCTTTCAAGCGCTTTTCAATTTTCTGTTTTACAGCTGTCAAGCGCTTCATTTGATCCATTATTTCAGAATCTTTATCTACTTTATATACTTCGTTTAGCTCTAAAATAAGTGCTTTCACTTCTCTAGAGGCTACAATTCGATCGCTGGTTGTTTTAAATGAAAACTTTCTATGTTCGAATTCTCCAGCTCTTTCTAATAAATTCATGATGACTTTTCAGTTTATATAATCGGGTCAATATAATTATAAAACTTAGAAAAGCAATAAGAATGTGTACTAATTTCTTAAGATGTCAACGGTTTTCCTTTTAAGCGCCTTTCAATTCTTTGCTTAATTACAGTCAATCTTTTCATCAGATCCATTAGTTTGACGTCTTTACTCTTCTTGTAAACTTCATTTATGCTTAAAATGAGTTCTTTAGCTTCTCTTGCAGCCATGATACGATCACTGGTTGTGGGGAATCTTTTTTTTCTGGTTTCGAACTCTAAGGCTTTTTCAATTAACTTCATAATTAATAATTTAGGGTATTTTGTAATTCAGCTATTTTTTCTGGACTATTAAATTTTCCACCAAAATAAGAGGTGACGGTAGCAGAGGTATCATCTTTAATTCCTCTTGAGGATACACATAAATGCTTTGCATCAATAATTACTGCAACATTTTCAGTGTTTAAAATTGCCTTTAGTTCTTCAGCAATTTGGTTCGTTAGACGTTCTTGAACTTGCGGTCTTTTCGCATAATACTGTACAATTCTATTTAACTTGGACAATCCAATTACTCTTCCCGATGAAATATACGCAACATGTGCTTTACCCATTATGGGTACGAAATGATGTTCGCAGTTTGAGTAGAAGGTGATGTTTTTTTCCACCAACATTTGATTGTATTGGTATTTATTGTCAAACAATGCTACCTTTGGCTTATTCGCAGGGTTCAGACCTGAGAAAATCTCATCGATATACATTTTTGCTACTCTTTTCGGAGTCCCTTTGAGTGAATCGTCCGTTAGGTCAAGGCCCATGACATCCATTATTTCTGAAAATAAGTTTGCAATTTTTTCTTTTTTCTCAGTGTCAGATATTAAAAATGCAGTAGCTTTCATCGGAGTTTTCAACCCTGTAAAGAGATGATCGTCACCGATATCTTCGTGAGAGAATCCGTTTAATCCCTTCGTGTTTTCTGTAGTTTCTGTATCTTCAATCATGGTGTCTTTTTTAGTTGCTGTCCTTAAGTACTCTAATCTTAAAAGCAAAGCACGGTTTTTATCTTTTTGATATAGAGTTGTTTGATATTGAGCGCTGTCTGGTGCACTTGAATCTTCCTTTTGCAAAAGTCCTTAACTTTTCATGTTTGGTCTTTCTACCCTGTACGCGTTTCCTCCAATTTTTGAAGCTTTTTAACTTCATTTCTCTTCGCATGAGATCAATAACCTCTTGTTCTTTTAAACCAAACTGAAACTCAATGGACTCAAAAGTGGTTCTGTCTTCCCAAGCCATTTCTATAATCCGATCGATTGCGATACTGTCTAATTCTTCCATCTAATAGTATTGGTACTGTTTGTCATTTTCTATCTTAAAATCTACTATTTTTTGGATAAATTTTTTATTTTCTTTTAAAAGTTTATTGCTTTTGAACCGCACAAAATTTCCCTGAGCGTGAATGCTAAAACCTTCCGTTTTGTAGGTGTGTAATTGATAATAGGGAATGGCCCAACTAAAGTTCTTTAGTCCTTTATTTACATGCACAAGAATTCCCTTTTCTCGGAGTTCGATATTGCCATAGTTGATATCGGAAACTGCGTTTATGAGGTCTGAAAAGCCTGGGCTTACCGCATCAATAACCATTCGCTTAGAGCCAACGCCACCGAGCTTAACTGCTTTTATAAAACTGTAAGATTTGCCTAGCATTTCATTAATGGAGGCTGCAGCATCTTTGTTATTAAGAGTCGTGTTAAATATCATTATTCAAATGTACAATAAATTAGTTATGTTTAACTATTTTTAGAATACCTTAAACAAGAATTAACAGAACATTATCGTTTGAATGGCAGGGGTATTTAGTCCGTTTTGAACGTTCTATTTCGGTCTGAGAGCATGTGTTTTTTTAAAATACGTTCGCTTTCTTCCCGCACCGCTGCATTTTTTTTCATGTTCCACAACGTGTCACTTGCTTTTTTACGGGCTACTTTAATATCTACGATAGGTTTTGGGTACTGCACGCCAAGTTCGAAATTATTAAATTGTTGGTCTAACGGTGTCATTAAATAAGGCTCATGTATAAAAGGGATGGATAAATTAGCCAGTTCTGGAACCCATTTTTTTATAAAGCTGCCATCTTCGTCGTGTTCGAGACTATTTTTTATAGGATTGTAAATTCGAAGTGTATTAATTCCAGTTTCTCCAGCATTCATTTGTAATTGAGAAAAGTGGATTCCGGGTTCAAAGTCTAAAAACAGTTTGGAAAGATGCTGCGAGGAGGCTTGCCAAGGTTGCCATAAAATATGAGTAAAGAAAGACACCACCATGGCGCGCATTCTAAAGTTTAAGTAACCGGTTTCTTTCAGACAGCGCATGGAGGCATCGATTAGAGGAAACCCAGTTTCCCCTGTTTCCCAAGCTTTTTGATACTCTGAAGAAATACTCTTTTTTAATTTTTGGTATCCTTTATTGATACTTGCGTTTTCCATGGTGTGCTCCATTTCGAACTTCTGAATGAAGTGGGCTTGCCATCGGAGCCTGGAAATAAAGGCACTCAGGTGACGTTTATTTGCATCTGTTTTATATTTGGTAGCTTCTTGAAATATCTGACGGATAGAAACATTTCCCCACGCAAGATAAGGTGACAGCCTACTGCAGCTTTCGCGTGCCAACGCAGGTTTAGAGATGTTATACATGTACTTTTCATGACGTTTTTCAAAAAAGGTATCTGCATATCTCCAGGCCATTTTTGTGCCTCCTTTTTGAAAATAAAGATGTTTTGGAGTTTCTAAATCCACGGTATTAAAGTACTTCTCTAGCTGTGTGATTTCTTCAAAAGTCAAAAAGGATTTGGTATGTAATTCATTTTTGATTTGTGTATCATACATATAATCATCCCATTTTTCAAACCAATCAGCTCTATTTAGCAAGCCTCGTAAGACCCCGTTGTTATTGTTTTCTTTCCAGGCTACCGAATTATTTCTGCAATACCGGGTAAACTCTTTATCGCGATTATAGGTAATTAAAAGACCGGTTTCTTGATGAGAAAATACAGTATCAATTTTAAAAGAATTAAAAATTTGATTAAAGGCGTTCACCACCTCTGTTTGAACACACAGTACTTTGGTGTTGTATTTTTTTAGTTCAAGGTTTAAAGCAACAATAGACTGTTTGATGAAATTCCAATGGCGTTGGTCATAATGAGGATCATCAATTAAGGAATCTTCAAAGACATATAAAAAAAGCACACGCTTATCTGAGGCCAACGCATTTTGAATTGCTTCATTATCCTGTAAACGCAAATCGCGTTTAAACCAAACAACATGTATTTCTTCTTTGTTAATATGCATCTATATTTTCTATAATATGATTCGCTTTTTCTGCAATCTTTATGCGATCTTCATTGGACATTTTATTCAGTACGCTGTACATCATCTTCATTCTAAAGTTTGTCTTTAGTTTTTCTTGTTTTTCCTCTAAAAAATTCCAGTACAGTGTATTAAAAGGACAGGCATCGTCTTCAAATTTCTTCGCTTTATTGTAGGTACATGCATCGCAATAATTACTCATTTTTCCGATGTAACTGCCGGAAGAAACATAGGGTTTAGTTGCTATCTTACCACCATCTGCAAACTGACTCATCCCGCGCGTATTTGGCAATTGCACCCATTCAATAGCATCTACATAGATACCTAAATACCAGGCATCAATTTCATCTGGATGCACCTGTGTGAGGAGTGCAAAATTCCCAGTAATCATTAAGCGCTGAATGTGATGTGCATATCCATTGTCTAAAGAATTATGAATTGCATTTTTTAAACAGTTCATTTTTGTCTCTCCCGTCCAAAAGAAGTTTGGTAATTTATTCTTATTTTCTAGAAAATTCTCTTTTTTATAGTTTGGCATGAGCATCCAATACATGCCTCGCATATATTCTCTCCAACCTAAAATTTGTCTTATAAAGCCTTCCACTTGTGAAATGTCGATTGCCTCCTCCTGTTTTCTATAAGTCTCCAGAACCGCAGTAACCACCTCCTTTGGTGCGATTATTTTTGAATTCATAGCAAAGGATATTCTACTGTGAAATAAGTAGATTTTATCGGTATGCATGGCATCTTGATAATCTCCAAAATGAACCAATAAGTGCTCACAGAAATAAGCAAGTTGCAGCAGTGCTTGTGCCCTAGAAATAGGATATTCAAAGTAGTTAGGATTGATTTTTCCAATAGTTTTGATTCCTGCTTTTTTAATTTCCGCTAAAATTCCCGATACATTGAGATCGAAGGTGATTTCCTGCGGAATTAATGCTTCTCCTTTCCATTTTTTTCGATTGCTGGCGTCATAGTTCCATTTACCACCTTCAGGTTGCTTGTCTACCATTAAGATTTGATGTTTTTTTCGCATGTTGCGATAGAAATGTTCCATCAAAAATTGTTTTTTACCTTTGAAAAAGGTAGCTAAATCTTCCCTTTCTGTATAAAAATGTTCGGAAGAAAAAACGTCAGCTTCGATGTTTAAAGTGCTGCAAAATGATTTCATTTGGGCATCCAAACGGTATTCATCAGGAGCCAAGTACTCCAACTTCTCAATTTGGTGTTCTTTGAGTAAAGCTGTTAAGTTCTGCGTTAAACTTTGGGTATTATTAGCATCATTAATGCGGTAATAAACAACGTTGTGCCCTGCGTCTTGTAATGTTTGAGCGAATGTCCTCATGGCTGCAAAAAAACCCACTACTTTTTGAATATGGTGTGTTACATAGTCTGTTTCTTGTCGCATTTCGAACATGCAGTAGGTTACTGCACTGTTGGTCTCTTTAAACCAAGAGTGCTGACTGTTAAGTTGGTCTCCTAAAATTAAGCGCAGTTTCTTCATTTTAAAATAATGTTTTTTCTAACCAAAGTTTTCTGTATTTGTGATTTTGATCGTAGCGTTCGGCCTGTAGTTGCGTGTTAAATTTTCGATCTCTTGGATCATTTCCAACACCTGCTACATACATCCAATTGCCGTAATTGCTATGCACATCATAATCGACCAGCATAGATTCGAAGTAGGCAGCCCCAATCCTCCAGTCTAATAATAGTTCTTTCGCAAAATAGGAAGCTACGTTCTGGCGTCCTCGGTTGCTCATAAAACCAGTCTCTCGGAGTTCGATCATATTTGCATTTACAAAGTCATCTTTGGTCTCCCCTTGTATCCATTGCTGAATCGTTTTCTGATCCGAATTCCAATGATAATTTTTATCCAAGATACCCCCTATTTTGAAAATTTTAGAAGCATATTTTAAGGAGATATATTTAAAATAATCCCTCCAGATTAACTCAAAAATAACCCAATAAGTCGACTGGTTTGCACCAAACTCCGACTCATATTCTTTAATCTTCCAATAAATTGTTTTCGCAGACAGACTCCCATTGGCTAACCAAGGAGAAAATTTTGTGCTATAGTCGGCCCCGATGAGACCGTTTCTTGTTTTTTTATAATAAGAAACTTTTTTTGTTTTAAAAAAGTAGTCTTGCAACCTTTCAAATGCAGCGGTTTCACCTCCGGCAAAAGGAAAGGCTGTCTTTGTAACAGCTTCAAAATCAGAAAAACCGAGGGTCTCCATTTTAGGAATGGCCGTTTCTGTATCAATTAAGTTTTCTTTTGGAAGTTTAGACGCTGAAAACACATCCTCAATTTTCACTGTTTTTTCTAATTTTTTTCTAAAAATGGTAAATACATCTGGAATTTTAGAAAAATCGTTTGATACTGCTTCCGGGTGGTACAAAAACTGATCATAGTCTGCCGTAAAATGCACGGTGTCTGAGAGGGTACTCTTGATTAAATTATCGGTAGCAACCTCTTCTCGCGTCCATTCTTTTTGTGTATAAATAGCGGTGATAGACAGTGCATCACAAAGCGCATGTATTTTGTTTTCGGGGCTCTCAAAATAAGTAAGCAATGTGATATTTAGTGCTTCTAAATTTTTTTTTAAGTCCGCAATTGTTTCCAAGAGAAATTTTGCTCTGAACTTTGCTGTTTTTTGAAACCCAAAGGCATCTGGTTTGAATAGTTTTGGATCAAAAAAGTAAACGGCAATAACTTTAGAGTGACTTTCTGTTGCTTTTTTTAAAGAGACATTGTCATGCACCCGTAAGTTATTACGGAACCATATTAAAGCTGTGTTTTCTTGTTTCTTCTGCATTTTTCGCTACAATATTTTACGTCTTCCCAATTTTTTTCCCATTTTTTTCGCCAAGTAAAGGGGAGTTGACAAACCATACAGGTCTTTTGTGGTAAGTGTTGTTTTTTCAAAATTACTTATTAAGGTTGTTGATCATTCCGTTGAAAATAAACCAATGAAAAGGCATGACTGCATACCAATAGAGTCTTCCGCCAAGTCCGTGAGGTCTAAAAGTGGCGGTTTGATAGAGTACCCCTTTTTCTACTTTAAACTCTAACCAAGCCTCTCCGGGTAATATCATTTCTGCATAGAGTAGGAGCTTACCATTTTTTTTATCGGCATAAATTACACGCCAAAAATCCAATGCATCCCCTGCAAATAGTTCTGTAGGATGTCTTCGTCCTCTCCGCAAACCGGTACCTCCAAAAAGCTGATCTATAATACCTCGAAGTTTCCATAGAAAAGTAGCATAATACCATCCTGTTTCTCCACCGATTGCCCAAATATTATCAAGTAGTTGTTCTTTATTCTTTATTTTTCTTTTTTTAAAATCTTTAAAACACCCATGTTTTGGCACATTGATAAATTCGTGTACATAGTTTTTTAATTTGCCACTACTGATATAGGAATCTTTCCAACTAGAAATAATGCTGTTTTGTTTTATTTTCACGAATGCAAATTCAACTGCTTGCCGATAGGTCATGGGCTGCACATCTAAAATTTTATTGATGTCACTTTTGTTTCCGATGACTTCAACGCCCATAGAATTTACAAGAGAAGTAGCGAGTTTATAGGAAGTAGAGGTTACAAAATACAACCAGTAAGAGGATAGTTTTGGAGTCATGACCGGTACAATTATGATCCGTCTTTTCAGCTTCCTAACCGCTGCAAATTCCAATAGCATTTCTTTATAAGTAAGGACTTCTGGCCCAAAAACATCATAAGAGGTATTGAACAACTCCTTCTTGTTAAGTGCCCTGTGTAAAAAGGAGAGTACATCTCTAATCCCGAGTGGTTGTGTTTTTGTATTCAACCATTTGGGTGCAATCATCGCTGGAAGTTTTTCCACGATATCTCTTATAATTTCAAAAGAAGAACTTCCTGAGCCAACGATGATGCCGGCTTTAAATGTGGTGAGGGCATAAATTTTTGAAGCCAATGCTTTTTCTACATTTTTTCGAGATAGTAAATGCTTGGAAAGTTTGGTGTCATTGGTAATTCCGCTTAAATAGATGACCTGCTTGACGTTGGTTTTTTCGGCAAAACGTTTGAAATTAAAAGCACATTTTTCTTCTAAAATGTGAAATTCTTTTGCCGAATTAGACATCGAGTGTATCAAGTAATATGCAAAGTCAATATCTTTTGGAATGTTCTCTAAGCTTTCAGCATTTAAGAAATCTGCAGAAACTAAAATTACATTGGCCCGTTCTTTAAAGTAATTTTGTGCTCTTTCCTTGTCTCTAACAGCGCAAACAACGGTATGTCCATCGTTTAACAAAAGAGGTATTAACCTTTTTCCGATATAACCTGTTGCCCCTGTTACAAGAATTTTCATACACGTTTAATTATATTTTTTTTGGTCGTTGATACGACAATTGTGCTTTAAACTTTGGAATTGCATAAGTATCTAAACCGTTAATGGTCGCGATGTTTCCCTTAGAAAGATTAATCAAGCCATCTTCCTGCAACAATTCGTCCTGAATATACAACTCTTGAATTTGGGAGACAATAAGCAGTACATCATTGGAGGGCACATATACTTCTTCGATAAACTTCATACTCATTTGTACAGGCGCTCCTTTTACAAAAGGAGCCTTGAATGCACCTTTGTATTCTGGTTCTAAGTTTGTCATGTCAAATTCCGATACTTCTTTGGGGTACTTGGCAGAGGTATGGTGTGCATCCTCAATAATACCCTCATGAATATGATTGATGGTGAAAACACCCAAATCTTTCATGTTTTTATAAGTATCTCTTGGCACTGTTGTTGGCCTTAAAATAAAACCTAAGGTTGGTGGTTTAGAGCCTAAATGGGTAACCGAACTAAAAACACCAACATTGGCAATTCCTTCTTCTGAAATCGAACCTAATAAATTTGCAGATTTAAAACCTGAACAGCTATTTATCAAATTGATTTTATAGATTTTCTCTAAATTCTGAATATCATTGAAATTAAAGAAAGCCATTATAGATTTTTATAATTATTTATTTTTATCTCTTTTCCTTGCAAATCGTGCATTAAATTATACAATCCAAAAAAGGTTCTATTGATATATATAAAGTGTTTAGAGCCTCTGTTTCCATTCATGTTTTTTAACTCAGAACTCTTCATGTATTTACTTCCTAGATCGGAAATCTTACCAAAAAAGCCATCATCAGAGAAATCAAATTCTTCCTCGTGAAAAGGTTGCGTAAAGAGGCTTAACATTTCGTGAAACATTGCTCTAAAAAAGTCTAATTCCTCTGGGGAGTCGTCTTCTCTTAAAATTTCTAATTCAAATAATTTTTTCTCAAAAATCACAGGATCGTTGATGCATGCAGGTTTCGCTAATTCAAAATAAGGTGTATAAAATGCCAAAGGGATCGTTTTCATGCATCCAAAGTCAATAACGATCAGTTCATTTTCTGGAGAGACCAAAAAGTTTCCAGGGTGCGGGTCTGCATGTACTTTCTTTAAGCTATGAATTTGGAACATGTAGAAATCCCAAAGTGCTTGCGCTAATTTGTTAGAAATGACTTGGTCATTGGTTTTAAACTCAGATAAATGCAGTCCATTCATCCAGTCCATTGTAATGATTCTGTCTGAAGACAATTCTGAATAGTAATTCGGGAAATTGAGGTTTGGAATGTGTTTACACGCAGCAACAATTGCTTTGCTTTGCGCTACTTCTAAGACATAGTCTGTTTCTTCTACCAGCTTACTTTCTACTTCTTTAAAGTACCGATCAGAATCCTTTCCTCTAATATTAAACATTTTAACTGCAATGGGTTTCACCATTGATAAATCTGAGGTAATACTATCCGCAATTCCAGGATACTGGATTTTTACGGCTAACTTTTTTCCATCTTTTTCAGCCTTGTGTACTTGGCCAATACTCGCCGCATTTACAGATACAGTATTGAATTTATCGTAAATTTGACTTGGATCTTTTCCAAAGTAGTTTTTGAAGGTTTTTACAACCAAAGCTGGAGATAATGGCGGCACAGAGAATTGAGAAAGTGAAAATTTTTCTACATAGGCCCTCGGTAAAACACTTTTTTCCATGCTCAACATCTGCGCAACTTTAAGGGCACTCCCTTTTAACTGTTGCAGACCGTTGTAGATGTCTTCTGCATTGTTTTTATTTAATTTTTCTTTTGCTTCAATTTCTGATTTGGTGAGTTTATCACCGTAATATTTTAAATAATTCACACCAATTTTTGCGCCAGTAGTTACTAATTTAGAGGCACGTTGTATTTTGGATGTGGGGATCGAATCGATTGTTTTCATAGCTTCTCTAATTGAAGTTTACTTTTTCTTTTAAAATGAATTTCCCAAAATCAAGAAGACTTTTGAGTGGTTTTATATCCAAGAGGTCAAAACGCGAGTTCACAGATTTTTCGATAAAAATATCTGTTTTCTCAAATGAAGCTGAGGTATCGTCTAGCCAAAATTTCAAGGTCAGTACCATTTGGATCCAAGAGGATTCCTGTGTAGTCTTTTCCTGAATTTTTACAAGTTGCTCTTGTTGTAAATCTATTTTCTCAATACCAATATTATTCGCAAAAGTTTTAAAGTCTTGCTTTAAATCTTTCAGTAATTTTAAAGAGGTTAATTTGAGGACACTTTCGTTACCACGCAATGCATACACAACATAACTTCTATTTGCAGTTAGCAATTCAAAAAAGGTGAAATAAAAACTTAATAACTTATTTCGGGCGTCATATGTTGGATATTCTTCACTCTTCGCCAACATTTTAAGTGTGTTGTTAAAGAATTCTCCAAAAATAGACTGCTCTATTGCTTCAAAAGAACCAAAGAATTTATAGAAATCTGCTTCTTCAAAATTATTTTCTTTTGCGAAACTAAAAACAGATTTAGGATGGTGATTGTGTTCTAGTACAAACTCCATGTACCAAGAAATTAAGTGGTCTTTGCTAATGTTTTTCTTGCGTGCCATAATTATTAAATTTTAGACAAAGGTACGAATGTTTAATAAAATTATACTTTTGTTAAACAATAATTTTATGTTAATTACACCTACTGAGAGCGGGCTAATTTGCAGACTTTTGTCAGTGGCTTTGGGACTGTTTAGGTTTGTTTAAATACTTGATTCTTTGGAAGCATGCACTGCTTTTTTAACTCTGCACTTTCTCAATTTTTGAAGCGCTTGAGATTCTTGCAAAATTGGAGTAAAATATTCGCACTATGATAAACAAAAAAATCCAATCATTTTACTGATTGGATTTCTTAAGTCGGGGTGGCAGGATTCGAACCTGCGACCTCCTCGTCCCAAACGAGGCGCGATGACCGGGCTACGCTACACCCCGAAAATGATTGCTCATTTAAGGACTGCGAAGATACATTCTTTTTGTAAAAAAACAATCAAATTAGGAATTATTATTCCATACAGAAGCTTCATTATTTCTAATTATATCCGCATTATTAAAACTTATAAACATTCGTTTCTTCAAGCGTTAAAAAACTATATTTTTACGGTACTTAAAAAGGATTCATAAAGTTATGTCAGATACAATAGAAAAAATTAAATGTTTAATTATAGGTTCAGGACCTGCAGGGTATACGGCAGCAATTTATGCAGCAAGAGCAGATATGAAGCCTATTATGTATACAGGAATGCAAATGGGTGGTCAGTTAACCACGACTACGGAAGTTGATAATTTTCCGGGATACGCCGAAGGAACAGATGGACCTGCGATGATGGAGGATCTAAAGAAGCAAGCAGAACGTTTTGGTACGGATGTGCGTTTTGGAATGGTTACAAAAGTATCGCTGAGTGCTGAAGTTGGCGGTATTCATAAAGTGATTGTGGATGAAAATAAACACATAGAGGCAGAGACCATCATTATTTCTACCGGTGCGAGTGCAAAATATTTAGGAATAGAAAGTGAGCAACGTTTGATTGGTGGAGGGGTTTCAGCATGTGCAACTTGTGATGGGTTTTTCTACAAGGGTCAGGATGTGGTTGTAGTTGGAGCAGGGGATACCGCTGCAGAAGAGGCAACATATCTTGCAAATATTTGTAGTAAAGTCACCATACTTGTTCGAAAAGACTTTATGAGAGCTTCCAAGGCGATGCAACATCGTGTGAATAAAACGAAGAACATCGAAGTTTTATACAATACAGAGATTGATGAGGTTTTGGGTGCTACGGTGGTAGAAGGTGTAAGAGCAATTAATAACAAAACAAAGGAAACGCATCAGATTGATGTAACAGGTGTTTTTATTGCAATTGGTCACACGCCAAACTCAGATTTGTTTAAAGGAGTTTTAGACATGGATGAAACGGGTTATTTAATTACGAAAGGGAAAACCACCAAAACAAATTTGCCTGGAGTTTTTGCTTCTGGAGATATTCAGGACAAAGAATATAGGCAAGCTGTAACGGCAGCAGGAACAGGCTGTATGGCTGCTTTAGATGCAGAACGTTATTTAGGAGCTTTGGAATAAAGGCTGTTTAAAAACACCAACAAAAAAAAGAGAGTACCACAGGGTGCTCTCTTTTTTTTGTTGGTGTTTTTGGGAAAATAGGAATTTTAAACTTCTACAGAAGCCTTCATCGACTTTCTGTAAGTAAATGAATTAAAAATATTTCTTTTTCCAAAATTATTCATCGATTTCGCATTGACAAATTTTCCAAAAAGGATTTTGCTAACACCAAAATATTCATATTTATTACCATCTGTAAAAGTAACTTCTAACAACATACTTTTGTGATGCCAATCTGAAACTTGAAACGCTGTAATTGTTTCTTTGTAGGCCTCTAAATTAGCAGCTTTCGTTTCTGGAGCGATGCTTACTAAAAAATGATATCCGTCTATTATTTGAGTGCTCATTACATCTGCTTCATCCTTTTTTTCTTGTTCCTGAAATTTATCTGGATGCCATTCTTTTACCAATCCTCTGTAAGCAGTTTTTAATTCTTTTAAAACTATAGGGCCTTCAACTTTAAAAAGTTTTTTATATTCTTTAATACGTTTCATTTCTGTGTTTTCAAATTGCGTGCAAAAGTACTGATAAAAAAGAGATTAGCTATTTTAATGTTGTTTTATTTTTTATTTGGTTTTTAAAAATAAGAATGGAGCATCCAGACAACGGTATTCAGCGCCTTTTTAGTGCCCTTGTGCTTTTTTAAAAATTACAAACCCAATGCTTTTCTTTCCGCAGTATTTCCTACGCCGTTCTTCGTCCAATAAGCAGAAAGGATGGTATTTATTTTTTGTCCTTTGCTTGTAAGCGTTTTTCCTCTTTTAGTAAGTGTTTCCTCCCAAGATTGAATATAATAGGGAAACTCCTTACTAATTTTAATGGTCAAAGTTCTTTTTAATTTTGGATAGCTCAGCTTGTAGAACTGAGAGTTGCCTACCGTTTTGAGAGTAGCAACTGCTGCATAGCTTTTTATTTCTTTGTGATGCAAGGCTAAAAACTCAAAAGAGGGAATTATGGCGATATTTCCAAGAGGCATATTTTCTGGAGAAATACGCAATCGATTCCAAAGTTCATTTTCTAAAACCTTTTTTTCAAGAGAGCGTTTTCTATCTGCATCACTTTCAAAATAAGAATGAAAATCGATCTCAAAATTCCTTCGGTTGTTTAATTGTATAAACGTATTTCCGCACCATTCTTGTGCAGAGAAAGAAATTTTCAGGGCTTGCTCCTCCGATGCAATCGGGGAGAAGCTGCTTGTCATTATGGAGTAAGGGTATATTCCGGTGACAAACTTCTTCGTGCTATTTAATTTTAATACCGGAATGTTTTGTGCACTTTTCCCATCTGCTTTTACTTGCTTTTCTGGAAGAAAATCTTCGGTCACATAAATATGTACTGCAGTTCCTTCATGCACTTCGCCATATCTTGCTTGTGTTAGTTTATAAGAGGTTATTTCTGCTTTTCCACCATACCAATAGCTGTTAAATTTCGGATGCTTTGTGGATGTGTTTTTAGCGCTTTTTGTTGCTAAAGCAGATTTTTTAGGATTTTTACCAGTGCAAAAAAGAAAAAGAAAGCTGGTGATAATTAAGGTTTGGATTTTCATGTGTTACTTTTAGACGCAACCAATTTACGATAAAATTAAAACCCAAAAGAAGATCCCAAGAGAATTAACAAGTACCTATTAAAAAAGACCCGCGATTAAGCGGGTCTTTACAACAACTAACTAAATTCTTAAACTTATGATAATTCAAGAAAATTTTAAATAATTTTAGAAGCAGTACTTATTTTCTGCTTTTAATTTTTCTGCGATCATATTACGCAATCCAATTACGTTTGGATAATTTACATATTTAGTAAAACGTTTTAGTCCCATTAACAACATGCGTTGCTCGTCACCCTCAGAAAAAGAAACAATTCCTTCTCTTCCGTTTTTATTAATAATTTCTACGGCATTGTAAAGATATAGCTGTGCCATCGCTATTTGCCCTTCTTGAGCATCTTGACCAAAGCGTTTGGTATTTTTTTCTACTCTTAATAAAGTAGATTCAGCCATATAAACTTCGTTTAAGATGTTTGCTGCTGCCATTAATAATTGTTGGTGCTTGTCTAATTCTGGACCAAATTTCTGAATTGCAGAACCTGCAACCATTAAAAACACCTTTTTTAGCTTTGCAATCATTTCTTTCTCTTCCGCAAATAATTCAGAATAATCAGGGGTATCAAAAGAAGGTATGCCCATGAGTTCATTGGCAACAGCAGTTGCTGGGCCTAATAAGTCGACATGTCCTTTCATCGCTTTTTTCACTAACATACCAACAGAAAGCATTCTGTTAATTTCATTGGTTCCCTCATAAATTCGAGAAATTCTTGCGTCTCTCCACGCAGCTTCCATTGGAGTTTCCTCAGAGAATCCCATACCTCCAAAAATTTGAATTCCTTCGTCTGCACAGGCTTGTACATCTTCTGAAACGGTTACCTTTAAGATAGAACATTCAATAGCATATTCTTCCACTCCTTTTAATTCTGCCTCAGGGTGAGAATTTCCTTCTTCTACCCGCATTGCAATGCGGTCTTCAATATCTTTTGCAGCTCTATAACTTGCGGATTCACCAGCATATACGTTGGTTGCCATTTCTGCTAATTTTCCTTTGATCGCTCCAAAATCTGCAATAGACGTTTTAAATTGTTTACGCTCTGTTGCATATTTTAATGCAGTTTCTGTAATTCTTCTTTGAGAATCAATACAGGCTGCTGCGAGTTTAATTCGACCAACATTTAAAGCGTTCACAGCAATCTTAAATCCGCCTCCACGAACAGACAACATATTTTCTGCGGGAACAACGGTATCATTAAAAAATACTTGACGTGTAGAACTTGCGCGAATTCCTAATTTGTGTTCTTCTTCTCCTAAAACAATTCCATTTGGATTTTCACGATCATATTCAACAATAAATCCAGTAATGTTTTTATCATTTTCTATTCTTGCGAAAACAATCATCAAGTCACAAAAACCTGCATTGGAAATCCACATTTTTTGTCCGTTTATGGTATAGGACTTTTCATCGGCAGAAAGTACTGCTGCTGTTTTTCCTGAATTGGCGTCAGATCCTGCACCGGGCTCTGTTAAACAGTAAGCGCCCATCCATTCTCCAGTAGCTAATTTAGAAACATATTTTTGTTTTTGTGCCTCTGTCCCGTACAGTGTTATTGGCATGGTGCCAATTCCAGTGTGCGCTCCAAAAGCAGTACTTAAAGAACCATTTCCACTAGAAATATATTCACAAGTAAGCATGGTAGAGACAAATCCCATTCCCAGTCCCCCATATTCTTCAGGTACCGAAACACCTAAAAAACCAAGTTCTCCAGCTTTTTTCATTACTTCCTCTGTAAGCTTGTAATCTTTTGCTTCAAAACGCTCCTTGTGTACTATGATTTCCCGCTCATTAAACTCTTTAACGGCTTCTTTCATCATAATTTGCTCTTCAGAAAAATCTTCTGGAGTAAATACATCTTCGCAATTGGTTTCTTTTACAAGAAATTGACCACCTCTTAGCAGATTCTTTTTTAATGTTTCCATATTTTATTAACGTATGACGGTAAAACTTTTGACGTAAGAGGTCAAGGGTGCTACCAATTTTTAATTATTACTTTTTATTTTTAATGTCTGTACTTAATTTTCTTTTTATTACGATAGAAATTCAAATACGCCTGCTGCACCCTGTCCAGTTCCAACGCACATGGTTACCAATCCGTATTTATTTTTCATATTGCGTTTTCGCATTTCATCAAAGAGCTGTACCGATAATTTGGCACCTGTACATCCTAATGGATGGCCCAATGCAATCGCACCACCATTTACGTTTATGATTTCTTGATTTAGGTCTAGTTCGCGCATGACCGCTAAAGATTGAGAAGCAAACGCTTCGTTCAATTCAATCAATTCGATATCACTTTGTTGCAAACCTGCCTGCTTTAAAACTTTTGGGATTGCGGCAACGGGGCCAATTCCCATAATTCTTGGTTCTACTCCAGCAGCGGCATAATTCACAACTCTTGCAATCGGTTCAAGGTTTAATTCTTTTACCATTTCTTCGCTCATGACCATTACAAAGGCAGCACCATCACTCATCTGAGAGGAGTTACCAGCGGTAACACTTCCATTGGCAGCAAAAACGGGACGTAATTTATTTAAGATCGCAGTAGAAGTTCCTTTTCTTGGACCTTCATCTTTATTGACCGTATATTTTCGAACTGCTTTTTTACCATTTTCATCTAAATAGGTTTCCTCCACTTCTATTGGAGCGATTTGATCCTGAAAACGATTTTCTGCTTGCGCTTTTAATGCTTTCATATGAGAGTTGTAGGCAAATTCATCTTGGTCTTCTCTAGAGATTTTGAACTGATTAGCAACCGCTTCTGCAGTATTCCCCATGCCCCAATAATAGTCTGCATGTCCTTCTTTTACGGTGTTGTAATTTAGTTCGGGCTTGTAACCGGTCATCGGCACAGAACTCATGCTTTCTGATCCACCAGCAATAATACAACTCGCCATTCCTGCTTGGATTTTGGCAGCAGCCATGGCAATAGTTTCTAATCCTGAAGAGCAAAATCGATTTACAGTAACTCCAGGAACATCCACAGAGTTCAATCCAATTAAAGAAATAAAGCGGGCCATGTTGAGTCCCTGAGAGCCCTCTGGCATTGCGTTCCCAACAATCACATCATCGATGCGTTTGACATCTAAATTTGGCAATTCTTTCATCATGTGTTGAATGGTTTCTGCACCCAACTCATCTGCACGCTTGAAACGAAAAACACCTTTTGGAGCTTTTGCAACCGCGGTTCTATATGCTTTTACTATATATGCTGTTTTCATAATTTTAGTTTCTTAAAGGTTTTCCTGTTTTTAACATGTGTTGAATTCTTTCTAAGGTCTTTCTTTCCGAACAAAGGGATAAGAAAGCTTCTCTTTCAAGATCTAATAAGTATTGTTCTGTTACCAGTGTTGGTTCAGATAAATCTCCTCCAGCCATAACATACGCAAGCTTATTAGCGATTTTCATGTCGTGCCCACTAATATATTTAGAATCTTTCATGGAATCGGTACCTACTAAGAACATCCCTAAAGCTTGTTTTCCTAAAACTTTTACGTCTTTTCTGAGAGCAGGTTGCGTGTATCCGCTTTCTGCCATTAATTTTGCATGTGCTTTTGCAGTAGCAATTTGTCGGTCTTTATTTACCACCACAATATCTTTTCCTTTCTGAAGTAAACCGATATCAAAGGCTTCATAAGCAGAGGTAGAGACTTTAGCCATACCGATTGTTAAAAAGTTTTCTTGCAGAATATTTAATTCAACATCCCCTTTGTTAAAAGAATCGGATGCTCTGATTGCCATTTCTTTAGAACCACCACCACCTGGAATTACACCAACTCCAAATTCAACTAAACCCATATATGTTTCTGCTGCTGCAACTACTTTATCTGCATGTAAGGAAATTTCACAACCACCTCCTAAAGCCATTCCATGCGGAGCGGAAATAGTAGGTATCGAGGAATAACGCATGCGCATCATAGTATCTTGAAAATATTTAATGGCATAATTTAGCTCCTCATATTCTTGCTCTACAGCCATCATGAAGATCATCCCAATATTTGCTCCAACAGAAAAGTTTGCTGCTTGATTACCGATCACAAGACCTTGAAAATCTTTTTCAGCCAAATCAATTGCTTTGTTTATTCCTGTGAGCACATCCGCTCCAATTGTATTCATTTTGGATTGGAATTCTAAGTTTAAAATACCATCTCCAATATCTTCAATTACAACACCAGCATTCTTCCAAACTTCGTTTGATTTTCTAATGTTGTCTAAAATGATAAAAGATTCTTGACCCGGTTTTTTTACCTGTGTTTTTGCAGGAATATCATAATAATAAGAAGCGCCTTCCTTTACTGAGTAAAATGAAGTCTGGCCATTTGCCAGCATTTCCGTTACCCATGCAGCAGGAGCTTTTCCTTCTGCCTTCATCATTTCAACGCCTTCGGCAACACCAATGGCATCCCAAATTTGGAAAGGTCCGTGTTCCCATCCAAAACCGGCTCTTAGACCGTCATCAATGCGATATAATTCGTCAGAAATTTCGGGGATTCTATTTTGTACATAAGCAAACATGGCAGTAAAACTTTTTCGGTAGAATTCACCAGCTTTGTCTTTTCCTGCAACTAAAACCTTGAATCTGTCCGCAACATTATCGATTCCCTTGGTTAATTCTAAGGTTGCAAATTTTGCAGATTTTTTTGGTCTGTATGCTAAGGTATTTAGATCTAATGATAAAATTTCTCTTTTGCCATTCGCATCCTTGGTCATTTTGTAAAAGCCTTGTTTGGTTTTGCTTCCCAACCACTTATTTTCCATCATGGTGTTTACAAAGTCTGGAATCACAAACTGATCTCTCATTTCGTCATTCGGACAGTTGTCTTTTACACCGTTTGCAGTATGCACAAGCGTGTCTAGTCCAACAACATCGATGGTTCTGAAAGTTGCTGATTTTGGACGTCCTATTACCGGCCCCGTTAATTTATCAACTTCCTCTATGGTCAGTCCCATTTCTTTTACAACATGAAACAAACTCATGATTCCAAAGATGCCGATTCTATTTCCAATAAATGCAGGGGTATCTTTTGCTAAAACAGAAGTTTTACCCAAAAACTTATCTCCGTACATCATTAAGAAGTCGGTAACATCTTGCGTACAATTTGGACCAGGAACAACCTCGAATAATTTTAAATACCTTGGGGGATTGAAAAAGTGGGTGACTGCAAAGTGCTTCTGAAAATCTTCACTTCTTCCTTCATTCATGAATTGAATTGGAATGCCAGAGGTATTTGATGTGATCAACGTTCCTGGCGTTCTAAATTTTTCAATTTTCTCAAAAACGATTTTTTTGATATCCAGTCTTTCAACGACTACTTCCATAATCCAGTCTACCGCTGCAATCTTTGCAATATCATCTTCCAAGTTACCGGTGGTAATTCTATTTGCAAATTTTTGATGGTAGATCGGGGATGGTTTTGACTTCAAAGAAGTTGTAAGTGCTTCATTTACCAGACGATTTCGCACCACTTTGTCTTCAAGCGTTAATCCTTTTGCTTTTTCTTTATCGTTTAATTCTCTTGGTACGATGTCCAATAATAGAACTTCAACTCCAATATTTGCGAAATGACAAGCGATTCCGCTTCCCATAATTCCAGAGCCAACAATGGCTACTTTTTTAATTCTTCTTGTCATTCGTTTGATATTTAAACTGCTGTTTTACTAATTTCTTTATAAATTTCTTTTTCAGCGACTAATTTGTTAATTGCCGAGGTTACCCGATAGAATCCTTCTAAATCTTTTTCTGTAACATGGTGGATGATGGTATCATTGAATTGTATTACATGCCCTTTTGATACTGCACGCATCTCTTTTCCGTAGTCTGTTAACTTGATGATCACACTTCTGCCATCATCAGGATTTTTCTCTCTACAGATCGCTCCCTTGTCTTCCATGTTCTTTAAAATACGAGAAAGACTCGTAGGTTCCATTCCCATTAAAGGACCAAGCGCTGTAGAAGGTGTCCCATTGTCCTTGTCAATATTCAACAAAACAAAAGCGGTCGCCATTGTGCTGTCGTGTTTTACTGCCTGTTCATTGTACATCTTTGCAACAGTTTGCCAAGTTGCTCTCAGTTGATGATCAATTGATTTGTATTTCTCCATTATGTCAAATATATACAAATTTATTATGCATGCATAGTAAATTGCAAAAAAGTTATGCGTGCATAGTACATTTTAACAGAAAAAAGAAATCGAGTGCCAAATTGTTAGGATTTGGGGATCAAATAAACTGGTTTTTGTGCTTTCAGCCAATTGAAAAGGAGTTTTTAGGGACTCTTCTTTTAGCGGCTCGCTGCATTCTATTATAATAGGTCTTTTTATATGGGCTTTGTTTATGAATATTTCTTATTTTAGAGCCATATGTCGCGGCTCAACAACTTGATTCATGATAGTTAATATTGGTTATATTTGTGCTTAAAGTTTGCTATTTAATGAAACAGTTGAGCGTTAGGAAGCGAAGCATGAAGAGGGAATAAGCACAGGGCTTTATTAAGAATTAAATATAAATAAGAATGCAAGATAAACTAGAGCAAGTTGCAGATACCATCTTGGAAGAAGCAAATTCAATTTTAGAATATACCTTTACTTTCAGTGAAGAAATAAGTATTTCCTTCAAAGGTTTGTTATTTGTGGTGATTGCTTTGATAGTGACCGCTTTTGTGTTAAAATTATTGCGAAGATTTATTACTAGAAAAATTCCTGCAAACGACAAAGTGAAGTTTGTAAGTGTCTTTAGTTACATTCGATGGGTGGTGTTTATTGCTATTTTTTTAGTCGCCATGGATGCTTCTGGTGTAAATGTAACCGCAATATTTGCTGCATCTGCAGTGTTGTTAATCGGTGTTGGTTTGGCACTACAAACTTTATTTCAAGATATTATTTCAGGTATTTTTATTCTCGTAGATCAGTCAGTCCATGTTGGTGATATTATAGAATTAGAGGGGAAAGTGGGTAGAGTGTTAGATATCAGACTGCGAACAACAAGGGCGGTGACCATAGATAATAAAGTTTTAGTAATTCCGAATCACTTATATCTTACGAACATCCTATTTAATTGGACAGAAAACGGAACAGAGACAAGAGAGTCTGTGAATGTGGGCGTTGCTTATGGGAGTGATGTAGCCTTGGTGAAAACAATTTTATTAACGACTGCAAAAAATCACAAAACAATTTTAAAACATCCAATACCAAAAGTACTTTTCACAGATTTTGCGGAGAGTTCTTTAAATTTCAAACTTATTTTCACATTAAATGATAGTTTTGAAACCCGGTTTGTGCAGAGTGATTTGCGTTTTGAAATAGATAAAAAATTTAAAGAAAATGGAATTACGATACCATTTCCTCAGAGAGATGTGCACGTTTTTCAAAACAAAATATAAACGGTAAGAATACATACAAACAGTTGTGGAGTATTTAGTAAAAAGGGTGTTGTTCCTATGAATCTTAACAGCGCTCTTGGAAAGACTAAAACCTTGGAGCTTTGAAACAGATAAAATGAGTAAAATATTAATCATAGAAGACGAGGCGGCTATTAGAAGAGTTTTAGCAAAAATTATTTCTGAAGAAAATGATACGTATTACGTAGAAGAAGCAGAGGATGGATTGTTAGGAATCGAAATGATTAAAAACAACGATTATGATTTGGTTTTATGTGATATTAAAATGCCAAAAATGGATGGCGTTGAGGTATTAGAAAAAGCCAAGAAAATAAAACCAGAAATACCAATTGTTATGATTTCAGGTCACGGAGATCTGGATACTGCTGTAAATACAATGCGCTTAGGTGCTTTTGATTATATTTCGAAGCCACCAGATTTAAATAGGCTTTTGAATACAGTGCGGAATGCCCTTGACAACAAGGTGTTGGTTGTTGAGAATAAGCGGTTAAAAAAGAAAGTAAGTAAAAGTTACCAAATGGTGGGTGAAAGCGCCGCTATTTCGGGGATAAAAGACATTATAGAAAAGGTAGCGAATACCGATGCAAGAGTTTTTATAACTGGGCCTAATGGAACGGGTAAAGAGCTAGTGGCGCACTGGTTGCACGAGAAATCAGCGCGTGTAAAAGCACCGATGATTGAAGTAAATTGTGCTGCAATTCCGTCAGAATTAATAGAAAGTGAATTGTTTGGACATGTAAAAGGCTCTTTTACAGGAGCAAATAAAGACAGGGCTGGGAAGTTTGAAGCGGCAAACGGAGGAACGCTCTTTTTAGATGAAATTGGCGATATGAGTTTGTCTGCACAAGCAAAAGTTTTGCGCGCACTGCAAGAGAGTCGTATTTCTAGAGTGGGTTCTGATTCTGACATCAAAGTAGATGTAAGGATAATAGCAGCAACCAATAAAAACGTGCAAAAAGAAATTTCGGCAGGGAGGTTTCGAGAGGATTTGTATCACAGGTTAGCCGTTATTTTAATTAAAGTTCCAGCCTTAAATGATAGAAGGGAAGATATTCCATTATTAGTTCGCTTTTTTGCAGATAAAATTGCCGCAGCACAAGGTACTCCTGAAAAAATGTTTTCACCAGAGGCGATTGTCCTATTGCAAGAACAGAACTGGACAGGAAATATTCGAGAGTTAAGAAACGTTATAGAACGTCTAATAATTCTTGGAGAAAAAGAAGTGTCTGCCAATGACATAAAATTATTTGCTAGTAAATAGATTCGTAAAGCGCAAATAAAGAAGAGCGTACTAAATTTTGAGAAACATAGCATTGCTATTTAAAAGAAAGCGAGTAAACGGAACTTATCGAAGTTTTTTCAAATAATAAAGAAAAGTAAAAAAGGGAATCCATGTAGTTGGATTCCCTTTTTTTATAAAATTTCGTGTCCTTTATTTCTTAATATCAAATAAATCAAGTTCCATTACTTTGGTCCAAGCAGCTACAAAATCTATTACAAAACGCTCTTTTGCATCATCTGCAGCATACACTTCCGCAATCGCTCTTAATTCTGTATTTGATCCAAAAATTAAATCCGCTCTCGTACCCCTATATTTGATAACCCCTGTTTTTCTATCGGTTCCTTCAAACAAAGTGTCATCTTCAGAAGTTGCTTTCCAAGTGGTGCTAAAATCTAAAATATGCACTAAAAAATCATTCGTAAGGCTGCCAACACTCTCTGTGAATATGCCATATTTAGAAGCGTCATAATTGGTGCCTAAAGCACGCATACCTGCAACCAAAACTGTCATTTCTGGAATGCTAAGCGTTAATAGTTGTGCTTTGTCAATCAACAATTCTTCTGCTGCTAATTTTAAATCTTTTTTAATAAAATTTCTAAACCCGTCCGCTTTCGGCTCTAAGTAACCAAAAGAAGCAATATCTGTTTGTTCTTGAGAAGCATCTCCTCTTCCAGAAGTAAAAGGTACGGCAATCGCATACCCTGCATTTTTCACTCCTTTTTCAACAGCGACAGTTCCCCCTAAAACAATTAAATCTGCCATAGAAACGTTTCCTTTGAAATCTTTTTGGATGGTTTCTAAAACGGCAATTACTTTATTTAATTCATATGGATTATTTACCGCCCAACTTTTTTGGGGTTCTAAACGAATTCGTCCTCCATTTGCGCCACCTCGCATGTCTGAACCTCTAAAGGTCGAAGCCGATGCCCAGGCTGTAGTTGCCAATTGAGAAATTGATAAAGTAGTCTTCGAAATAGCTTCTTTTAATATTTTAATTTCCGTTTCAGAGAGCAAACTTCCGCGTGGAATTGGATCCTGCCAAAGCAATTCCTCTTTTGGGGTTTCTGGACCTAAATATCTAGAAATTGGTCCCATGTCTCTATGTGTTAACTTATACCACGCTCTTGCAAAAGTATCTTCAAAAGCCTTGTGGTCTTTGTGAAAACGCTTCGAAATTTCCAAGTATTTAGGATCTACTTTTAAAGCGATGTCCGCGGTAGTCATCATTAAATCTTGACTATTATTTGCGTCACCGGCTTTGGGAGCCCTTTTTGCATTAGACGCCGCAGTTGGCTTCCATTGATGTGCGCCTGCAGGACTTTTGGTTAATTCCCAATCGTAATTTAATAAAACTTCAAAATAATCATGATCCCAGGTAGTTGGATTGGGGGTCCAAGCACCTTCTATTCCACTGGTAATGGTGTCGTCTAAAACACCTGATTTGTAATCATTTTTCCAACCGGTGCTCATTTCTTCAATAGGCGCACCGTGCGGCGCTGGACCAACATAGATGTCTGGGTCTGCAGCACCATGTGCTTTTCCAAAGGTGTGCCCTCCAGCAGTAAGCGCAACTGTTTCTTCATCATTCATCGCCATTCTGCCAAAGGTCTCTCGAATGTCTTTTGCAGAGCCCATTGGGTCTGGGTCCCCATTAGGTCCTTCGGGATTTACGTAGATCCATCCCATCATTACGGCAGCAAGTGGGTCTTCTAACTCCCCTTCTTCATAGCGTTCTTTATTTTCTCCCCAAACAGTTTCAGAGCCCCAATAGATATCTTGTTCCGGTTCCCAAACATCTTCTCTCCCGCCAGCGAATCCAAAAGTTTTAAAACCCATCGATTCCATTGCGCAGGTTCCGGCAAGAATCATTAAATCTGCCCAGGATAATTTATTCCCATATTTCTTTTTTATTGGCCAAAGTAATAAGCGTGCTTTGTCCAAGTTTCCATTGTCTGGCCAACTATTTATTGGAGCAAAACGCTGTGAACCAGAACGCGCTCCACCACGTCCATCTCCAACTCTGTAAGACCCAGCACTATGCCATGCCATCCGGACCATAAAAGGACCATAGTGGCCATAATCTGCAGGCCACCAGTCTTGGGAGTCTGTCATAAAGTGAAGGACATCTTTTTTTAATGCTGTGTAATCAATACTGTTAAATGCCGCTGCATAGTCAAAATTTTGAGCCATCGGATTGGAAGCTGCCGCATTTTGACGAAGAATATTTAATTTTAATTCATTTGGCCAAAAATCTCGCACTGAGGTTCCATTACCAGCAGATTGTTTTTGAGTTCCTCCCATAAAGGGGCATTTACTGAGATCACTATTTTTTTCCATAATTGCTTAAATTTAACGCTTGAATGTAAACTTACGACAACTATATTAATAATCAAAATCTATTATTTTTATTTTAACATAGTTAAATCTTATCAAAAAGTCTTTCTTAAAGGTATTAAATTTTTAACCATCAATTGAAAATAGCAGTCCCTTATTTTAGGATCCAAGGCTATAAGTAAAGCTTATGGTCATATAAAAAGTTATCATAAGATTTTTTACAATCAATACCCTTCTGAGAGCTACCTTTGTTGTTTAAAATTTATCAATAAAAAAAATATAAAAATATGGCAACAATAGTTGGAAAAAAATTCCCAGATTTAAATGTGGATGCAATGAATGAAATGGGAGATACATTCAAATTAAATGTTTTAGAGGAAGCGGTAAAGAACAAAAAGAAAGTGTTATTATTTTGGTATCCAAAAGATTTTACATTTGTTTGCCCTACCGAATTACACGCTTTTCAAGCAGCAGTTGCTGAATTTGAGAAACGAAATACAATCGTAATTGGTGCATCTTGTGATACTCCAGAAGTTCATTTTGCTTGGTTGAGTACAGCCAAAGAAAACGGTGGAATTGAAGGAGTAACATATCCAATATTAGCAGACAGTAACAGAAACTTATCTTCAATATTAGGGATCTTAGACATTACGAATGAAACTTTTGATGAAGCTTCACAAACAGTGCAAGTAGAAGGGGACAATGTAACATACAGAGCAACCTATTTAATTGACGAAGAAGGAACTGTTTTTCACGAAGGAGTAAATCACATGCCAGTTGGAAGAAATGTAAATGAATTTTTACGTTTAATTGATGCTTATACGCACGTGCAGAAAAACGGTGAAGTTTGTCCAGCAAACTGGGAAGAAGGAAAAACTGCGATGGCAGCAAATGCAAAAGGAACTGCTGAATATTTAGCAGCCCACTTAAACTAAATAATAGCGATGGTTCAAGAGTTAGCACAAGATAATTTATCTAAAATTATTGCAGACAACAAAACAGTTGTTGTACAGTATACAGCCACCTGGTGTGGGAATTGTAGAATTATGAAACCTAAATTTAAAAAGCTAGCTTCAGAAAATGAAACGGTAGCTTTTGTAATTGTGGATGCAGAGAAATTTCCGGAAAGTAGAAAGTTAGCCGATGTTAGTAATTTACCAACTTTTGCAACTTTTGAAGGAGGTAGTTTTAAAGGGCAAGTGCAAACAAATAAGTTTGAGGTATTGAAAGAACTTGTAAACGAAGTATCTTAATATGAAGTTACCTGTAATTAAACACCTGACTAGTTTTATAGAAGAGAATGATCAAGACTATCTTTTAGAAACAATTGAAACACTAGAAGGATTGACAGAGGTACCGTCCCTTAAAGATGGTGAATTGGATGTTATTGGCGAGTTGATTTCTAACATGTATGGTGCGTTAGAGGTTCATAAAATGGTCAAAGAAGGTACACCCAAAAAAGAAGCGTTAAATTTATTTATGAAACGCGTTTTAGGCGCGATAGATCAATAAAATAAGGGCGATGTGCACTATAAAATCTCAAGGGAAACTTTGAGATTTTTTTTGTTTTGGGGGTGCAATAGGAAGTTTGGTTGGGTGGATGTTTTGACTGGAAATAAAAGTACCCATCTCTTTTCCCCAAACTTGGTATGTTAGCTCAGAAGGGTGCACGCCATCACTAAAATAAATACCAGCGTTATTTGGTGATAAATTATTTTTTGCACTCCATTCCTTTAGCCTAATTACTTCTCGATTATAATAGATATTTGATTTTTTGTCTGCAAGTATGTGCAGTCGTTCACCTAAGATTTCAACGAGGTTTCCAATCACAAATTTTATGAACCTTGTAAATGCAGGAAACTCTTTTATTGGAGGCATATTTGTGAAAAACACAGGTGTTTTAGGAAATTTATGTTGCACTGCTTGGATGAGGTTCTCAACATCACGGCTCCATTTTTTTGGAGAATTTAACGTAAAAGCATCATTCCCTCCAATACCAATAACGATAAGGTCTGCAGTGGTTTCTTCAATTTTAGGTACTATTTTGGTATGCAGTTGTTTTGCGGTATAGCCGCTCCTTGCATAGACACGCCATTCTATATTCTGTTGAAACACCTTGGAGAGCGTTTGTGCCAATGCCCCCGTAAAACCATCTTTGTGTTCTTTTACGCCCACACCAGCAATGGTACTTTCTCCAATAGTAAGCAGCGATAAATTAGATTTAAATTGACCGTTCACAAATCCTGTTGGTCGCAAAGCCTCGGGAAGTACAGGTACTTTTTTTCGAATGGATTTTCCTTGAAAGTATAAAAAAGGAAGCAGTGGAAAAGAGATGAGAAGGCCTAAAAAGTATTTTAATTTAGTGTTCATTTTCTTTTTCTTCATTTACTTTTCTTATAATATCTTTTAAACGCTCTTTATGCAGTTGTTTCTCTAATTTGACTTTGTTGATTTTTCTTTGCATCAACTTGGTGTGTTTTGCTTTGTTTAGCGTGTTTTTTGCTTTTCCTTTTTTTGGCATCTGCGGTTTATTTAATAAAAATTACAAATAGAATAAACAGCTCTATTTTTTCTCTAAAATCAAGTATCTTCGTTTTTTACAAAAATAGGAAAAATATAATGAGAAGAAGCGTAAAGGAATATTTAGTCATAGGGCTAAAAGGAATGGCAATGGGAGCTGCAGATGTTGTTCCAGGAGTTTCTGGTGGAACGATTGCATTTATTTCTGGAATTTATGAAGAGCTCTTAGTGGCCATTAGTAACGTGAATTTTAAACTTCTAAAAACACTGAGATCAGAGGGCGTAAAAGCAGCATGGCAGCAAGTAAACGGTGCTTTCTTGCTTTCACTTTTTATCGGAATTTTTATCAGTATTCTCTCTTTGGCAAAGACAATTAAATGGTTGTTAGAAAACCAGCCTATTTTGCTTTGGTCCTTTTTTTTTGGTTTGGTAATCGCAAGTGTACTCTATATCGGAAAACAAATAACTACTTGGAACTTTAGTGCAGTTTTCGTCTTATTGATTGGCGTCTTTGTTGCCTATTATGTAACCACATTAAATCCTCTTGTAAATGACAATTCATCCTTGTGGTTTATGTTCTTGGCAGGTTCTATTGCAATTTGTGCAATGATTTTACCTGGAATTTCAGGTGCCTTTATATTAGTGCTTTTAGGAGCTTATAAACCTATTTTAGCTGCATTAAACGACAGCGATTACAAAACAATAGCTGTTGTTTTTTTTGGTGCAATTATCGGTTTACTTACTTTTTCTAAGGTTTTAAAATGGTTGTTTTCTAAGTATAAAAATCACACTTTAGCAGTGCTCACAGGTTTTATAATTGGTTCTTTAAATAAAATATGGCCTTGGAAAGAAACCGTATCTTGGAGAATAAACTCTCACGGAATATCGGTGCCATTAAAACAATACAGTATTTCGCCTTTTTCTTTTGATGGCGATGCAAAAGTCATGTTGGCGCTCATACTTGCAGCGGTTGGCTTTGGTTTAATTTTATTGATGGAAAAACTAGCGGTAAAAAAATAATGCAAAGAGAAAGAACTCTTTTACAGAAATTATATCTTTTTTTAAAAGGATTGGCAATGGGCGCTGCAAATAAAGTTCCCGGTGTTTCTGGAGGGACTGTTTCTTTTGTTTTAGGATTTTATGAAGAGCTTATTTATTCATTTAAAAAGGTGAACATCACTGCTTTTAAATTGATTATTAACGGGAGGTTTAAGAGTTTTTACACGTATATAAATGGTCAGTTTTTACTCTTAGTGATGGGAGGTAGTATTTTTAGTTATTTCAGTATTTCTTTAGTCTTAGACTATTTTTTACAGCATTACGAACTCTATGTTTGGAGTTGGTTTTTTGGAATGATTATTGGCTCTATTTATTATATTGGAAAAGGTTTTGGAGAATGGAACCGTACGAATATATTTTCGTTGATACTTGGAGTTGCTGTTGGTTTAGGAGTTAGTTTTTTAACTCCTGCAGGGGAAAATGACAATCTGTGGTTCGTTTTTGTTTGTGGTATTATTGGGGTTTCGGGGATGACACTTCCCGGGCTATCTGGCTCTTTTATCCTGATCCTTATGGGAAACTATGTGTTGCTGCTAGTAGACTCAGTAAATGCCTTGTTTTTTGTAGTTACAGAGCTGCTTGTTGGTAACTTTGAAGTTTTAGCAGTTCCTGAGAAAATTAGATATCTCAAAATAATAGCCGTATTTACTGCAGGTTCTATATTTGGTTTGGTGGCAATCAGTCATGTTTTAGGATATGTTTTAAAAAGATTCAACGCGATCGTAACTGCTGTAATTATTGGTTTTATTACAGGGTCCCTAGGGATTGTTTGGCCTTGGAAGCAGGCGCTTTATACGGCTGAAAAAGGGGTGTTTCTCTTAGACAACAGCGGGCATAAAATTATTGAAAATTATCAACGGTTTGTTCCTGATTTTTCGCTTTCAGAAACATGGTTTGCTGTTTTATATATTGCTTTAGGGCTGTCTTTAATTTTAATAATTGATTTTTATGGAAGAAAAAACAAATAAGGTTTTTGGACTTTTAGGAAGAAACATCTCGTACTCGTTTTCGAAGGGATATTTTACGAAAAAATTTGAGGCCTTAGGTTTGAGAAAGCATCTGTATAAAAACTTTGATTTGCAAAGGATTAAAGACCTTCCGAAATTGATACAACAGGAAACCTTCTTAAAAGGAATGAATGTGACCATTCCTTATAAGGAAGAAGTATTGCCTTATTTAGACGAACTAGATCAAACAGCGAAAGAAATTGGTGCAGTGAATACAATCAAGTTCACAGAGCAAGGAGGATTAAAAGGGTACAATACGGATGTGGTGGGTTTTGAGAAATCCATAGGACCCTATTTGAAAAAGCATCACAAGCATGCTTTGATTTTAGGAACCGGTGGGGCATCCAAGGCAGTAGCCTATGCACTCAGGAAAAATAAAATTGCGTACAAATTCGTTTCTAGGAATCCCGCAGGGAAAGAGGAAATTTCGTATCAAGCGTTGTCGGAAGAAATCATGAATGCCTGCCACGTTATTGTGAATTGTACGCCTTTAGGAACGTCTCCAAACATACATGTGTCGCCAAATATTCCATACCACTTGCTCTCAGAACGTCACTTATTATTTGATTTGATATACAATCCCGAGATAACTGATTTTTTAGCGAAAGGAAAACAGCAAGGAGCTGCCATAAAAAATGGATATGAAATGCTAGCGCTGCAGGCGGAAGAGTCTTGGAGCATTTGGAATGAATCCAAATTATAGATTTCAGCCCCACATTTTGTATACTTAATAAGTTGTAAGTATATTTATAAAATATTTAAAAGGAATACGAATCGAACTTAAACATTATAGATATGTTGGATAATAATGAAGAAAACGTTGAAAAAACGGTAAAAAAAGTAGCAGTAATTTCTAAAGAGTCTCCTGAGGTTAAAGCCGAAAAACCAG
>Ga0209384_1000100_pt1 | contig 59635 bp, 69 predicted proteins | sample CoawatmetaG05DNA_FD_187511 | JGI IMG/M metagenome (GOLD analysis project Ga0209384, IMG submission 187511) | Marine microbial communities from the West Antarctic Peninsula - Coastal water metaG058-DNA (SPAdes) (version 2) | ecosystem: Environmental > Aquatic > Marine > Coastal ... | reverse complement strand
TCAGTCACAGTGGAATAGTTTCGCGCGTACATGTTTAGAGGGAACAGTTGCACATCTATAATTCAGTATTAAGAATTGGAAAAATTTAAACTATGAAAAAAATCACCTTTCCAGATGGAGCAACCTACGTCGGGAAATTTAAAAACGATAAAAAAGAAGGACAAGGGACTTATATCTATCCAAATGGGGGAATATACATTGGGGAATTTAAAGACGATAAAAAAGAAGGACAAGGGACTTTCACTGGTCCAGATGGTAGAACCTACGAAGGCAAATTTAAAGACGATAGAATAAATGGGCATGGGATTTATACCTTTCCAGATGGTGGAACCTACGTCGGAGAATTTAAAGATGATAAAAAAGAAGGACAAGGGACTTTCACTGGTCCAGATGGCAGAACTCATGTCGGAGAATTTAAAAACGATAAAATAAATGGCCATGGTACAACCACATATGCAGATGGTGGAACTCATGTCGGGAAATTTAAAGACGATAAAAAAGAGGGACAGGGAACTTACACTAGTTCAGATGGTGGAACTCATGTAGGGGAATATAAAGATAACTTACTAAATGGACATGGGATGTATACCTTTCCAGATGGTGGAACTTACATTGGGGAATTTAAGGACGATAAAATAAATGGACTAGGAAGTTACACAGGTCCAGATGGTGTTGAGTTTAGTGGAAAGTGGAAAGACGATAAGTTTTTAGGCGATGATAAATAATAATTGAACATTAAAAAATGTAATAGTTATTAATCGATTACGTAATTAATTATTGCCTCTATATTAAAATGATCGATATAAATAAAAGACATTACATTTAATGGAACCTAAAATTATATCTCATAAATACTACATGTAGTAAAATTTAAATATTAATTCACAATATATTGTGTTTTTTATGATTAAAAGGATTAAAATAGATTAAGTTTAAAGAGATGAAAGTTTAAACTTTTTCTATATTACAACAGGAGAAATAAGAAATGGATATATTAACTACTGTAAGAAAATGGGCTGGCGGTCTATCAGAAACAATCGTTAGTCTATTAGCTTTATCAATTGTTCTTGAAATTTTGATGGGTGGTGCACCTGTACCATTCTTTGGAACACCAGATGTAATTGGAACAGTAACAGGCCTTATAAATAATCTAGGCAGCCAAGGTATTGTTGGATTAGTAGCTGTTTGGGTTCTATATTCAATTTGGAAAGCTAGAAAGTAGTATGGATTTAGTTTAGTTATAATTAAAAAAGGACCTTAAGGGTCCTTTTTTAATTAAATTTTTTGGAGAGAAATAATGAATCTATTATTAATAATAAAAAATTGGGCGATAGCTTTATCAGAATTAATACTAAGCCTTATCGTATTGTTTATTTTGTTTAATTTATTAACAAAAGGTGTAAAAATCCCGTTTACTGAATCAATAGATGTAACGACACCATTAGTCGATCTGTTTAACGGTGTTGGAAAAAAAGGCGGTGCTGGAATTGTCTTTGCATGGGTATTATACTCAATCTATAAAGCAAAAAAATAAAACTAGATTGTAAAATCTCCACAGAAGTAAAGCATATATAATAGAGTCTAAAAATTAAGAATGTAAAAAAAATTTTTGAACTATCAGTGTTGCAAAAGTAATGCCAATCGTTGAAATACCTAAAGAAATATAATAACTCACCCCAGTTCTGAGCAAGTAACTTAATAAAAACAAAAAAGGAATAACAGGCAGTATAAACATTAATGTTTCATGAGTAAGCAATGCAATTTTCTGAGAATCTTTTGATTCTTCCCATATTAGTGTAAACGATACAAATAAAACAATTGGCATTGCAAGTAAGATGGCAGCTAACGTAGTGTTTTTTTTACTAAGTTCAGTAGCTAAAATAATAATTGAAACAGCAATAAAAATCTTTAATAGTATAGACATAAACATACGACCAAATAAAAGGTATTTAATTCAATTACAGCAAATCGATCCCAAATTTTCTTAAAAAAATGGCATAAATAATAAAAATAAATACAGTTAATATTATTGAAAGGATTAAAGCAGGCCAAAAGCTCAAAATTTTTATTACCCAAGGGAAAAATAAGAACATCGGTAGGGTTGGCAGGACATACCAAAAAGTATAATAAGCGTGATTTGCAATTTTTTCAGTAGACTGATCTTCATAAAAAAGCCAAAAAAGAACAATTATTGTCACCAGTGGTATAGATGCAAAAAATGCACCAAGTTTGTCTGAATATTTTGCGACCTCAGTTACCAGAACAATAATTAAAGAAGTTAAAATTATTTTAATAATAATTAATGACATATTCATATGATAATTTAAAAAACAAAAAAAAAATTATTTATTTTTATTCGTAACCTGGTTAGCAATAAAAATTAAAACCACTAAAACCAGGATGAGTCCGAGAAAAACTAAAATATAGTATAAATAAGGTTCAAATTTCATCATGATATGATTTACTTAAATATTGTAATGTAGGATACTGTATTAAATAATATTTGTACTGATTTCTAATATGCGACCACCAATTTTAACAAAATACCCAGTTGAACAAATTATAACTAATTTAAAGGCATCTAAAGAAAAAGAAGTATGGATTATTAGGTTTATACCGCAAATATTAAATAAAGAAAAGATAAACGCTAATGCAATTTCGTTAATGAAAAGAGTTAGTTTGTTAAAGTTAGAGCCATTAACAGATAAGGAAATTGAAAAGATAAAGAAACATTTAAAAGAGGTTGGACGAGATGACCTTGTATTTTCTCGGCAAACAGAAAAGAGAAAAAAGAATATATTAATTTTTTGTAGTCACGACGATGCGCCAGAATCTATAGATGGGATAGAAAGACATATTTACCGAATTATCCCAAATGCAAAATTAAAATTTGGGGTTTCCGATATCAATCGAGATCGATGCCGTATTGTAAAAAAGCGATTTTGGAAAATAGATAAGGATCGACCAACAGGCGTTTATTCAATCAGTGATCTCGGGGTAAGTGATTAAGCTACTGAAGCCTTTGGTCCCTTACTCTTCATTCTTTTTTGCGCATTACTCTGATTTTTAAAAGATTTAGCAGATTTAAAAAAAGGTCTTTTCTTACCACTTCTTCCTTTTTTTCTTGTTGGGCTGTCTGATTGAGTATTTTTAGCTTCCATTCCTGGAACAGATTTAACTTCAATTTTTAAATTAGTAAATCTTTCAACTTTACGCAGAAGATCTCGGTCAGTGGCATTGACTAGACTAATAGCTAAACCCTTTTTATTGGCCCTACCTGTTCTTCCAATTCTGTGAACATAATCTTCAGCAAACCTCGGTAAATCATAATTGATTACATGTGTTATATGTTTAACATCTATTCCACGTGATGCTAAATCAGTTGCTACTAAAACTTTAATCTCATTTCTTTTGAACCGATTAATTGTTTTTGTTCTACTTCCTTGAGACATATCACCATGAAGTGATGAAGATTTAATATTTAAATCATACAAGTCATCAGAAAGTTTATCTGCTTGCCTTTTGGTAGCGGTAAAAATAATAGCTTGGTTTACATCCTCACCCTCTAAAAAGTGATGTAATAATTTTTGTTTGTGAGATTGGTTATCAACAAAATAAAGTGATTGTTCAATGTTAACGTGGCCATTGGCTTCTGGCTTTATTGTTATTTGAGATGGGGAGGATAGAAATTCCTGCGCTATTTTTGAAACATTTTGATCTAAAGTAGCGGAAAACATAAGCATCTGTTGGTCTTTATTTGTAGCATTAAATATTTTTCTAATATCTGGGACAAATCCCATATCAAGCATCTTATCGGCTTCATCTAAAACCATAATCTCTACGGCTTTGAGATTAATCTTCTTTTGTTGGTATAGGTCTAAAAGCCTTCCAGGAGTTGCAATTAGTATATCAATAGGCTTTGAAAGTAGTCTGTTCTGTAAGGTGTAAGACATACCACCAGTTATTGTTACAGAATTCATTTTAAGATAACGACTATATTTTTTAATACTATCAGTAATTTGATTTGCTAACTCTCTTGTTGGGCTTACAATGAGGACCCTTGGACCTTTGATTTTTTTTTCATTTTGAGAGAGAAAATGTAGAATCGGAAGTACAAAAGCAGCAGTTTTACCTGTACCTGTTTGAGCAGTTGCTAAAACATGTTTTTTTAGAAGTATTTCAGGTATTGCTTTTGTTTGTATTGGTGTAGCTTCTTTGTAGCCCTGATCAGTAATTGCTTTAAGAATTGATGGGTGAAGATTCAGTGATTGGAAAGACAATAGATATATCCTTAAGTAGTTCTTTAAAAAGATTGCTAATTAAGAACACTAATGTCAATCTTATCGAGAGCGAAGTATATAGGCATATGAGAATAAAGCAAATTTTTCACTACACACATTAGCCCGATTCAATTAGTTGTTTCTTTTGCCCCAAAGATAATTTTTTTATCTGTCGCTCTCTTTGACTTGCACTACTTCTATCTGGACGTGATTCCTGAAATACCAATATAAACGGTCCTCGTCCTTTAGTATACTTTGCTCCAGTTCCATTTTCATGATTAGTAATTCTATTCTTAATATTATTGGTGATGCCTGTGTAATAAGTATTATCCGCACATTTTAAAATGTATACAAACCATAAAGGCTTTTTGAGCTTAGCCAATTCAGCAAGAGTTATTAAGCCACTAACATTATAATTTGCCATTTTATTACCAGGTTAATACAGCTCTAAATCTAACCTTATTAGCACGTAGTTTGTTAATAGCAATATTTATGTCGCTAAAGCTAAAATGTTCTACCATCGGAGATACTTTATGTTCTGCACAAAAATTTAACATTTTGGTGATATTTTTTGGACTGCCAACCGGGGAACCTGAAATTGATCGACGTCCACCCATTAGAGAAAATACAGAGACAGCAATTGGATCAAGAACTGCACCAACAAAATGTAATCTCCCTCTCGGTTTGACAGTATTTAGAAATAAATTCCAATCCAACCTAACATTAACAGTGGATATTAAAAAATCAAACTGAGCACCCAAAGCTTTTATTGATGAGCTGTCAGTTGAAGAAACTATTTTATCTGCACCAAGGGAAGTTAGTAAATCATTTTTATCAATGGAGTTGGTGAATGCTGTGACATGACACCCTAGAGCTTTGTAAAATTGTATTGCCAGGTGACCTAAACCACCAATACCAATAACTCCTACTTTATGACTACTGTTAATATCGAATTCCACTATTGGAGTGAATACAGTTATGCCTCCGCAAAGTAGTGGACCTGCGTCTTCATGCTTAACACCTTCCGGGATAGGGATTACACTTACTTCATCAGCGGATACTTCTTCTGCAAACCCACCATGTTGACTAAAAACTGTTTTTTTTGTAGAGCCACAAAAGTTGTGATCTCCCAAATTACAGTGTTCACATGAGTTACAGTATCCACAATGCCAACCCAACCCAACTCGATTGCCGATTTTATGTAAAGAAACTTTTGAACCAATACCAATTACTTTCCCTATAACTTCATGCCCTGCAACCATTGGGAATTTCGAAGCCCCCCAACTATTATCGATTGCACTAAGATCACTATGACAAATTCCGCAAGATTCAACTTTTATTTGAACTTCATTAGGTTTTAAGGGTTGAGCTTCAAATTCAAAAACTTCCAAATCTTTTTTTGCCTCTAATGCTGCGAATGCTTTTATCATGTTAAATATAATTCCTTTTTTAAAAAACTATTTTATTATTTTTCCATTTGTGTATAAATCGGTAGAGGTAATGGAGCCATCTTTATTAAAATAAACCTCTTCCCCATCTTTTTTCCCATTAATAAATTTTACGAAAGATCTTATCTGACCATTTTTATACCATTGTTGCCATAGTCCATTTTCTTTGCCATTTATGTAAACAACTCTTAGTTTGGTTTGACCATTTTCATACCATTGTTGCCATAGTCCATTTTCTTTGCCATTTATGAAATGGCTTTCAATTTTTTTAATTCCTGATTCGTACCAAAATATTTCTTTTCCGTGCTTTATGCCATTGATATATGTAACTTGATATTTTAAATTATTATTACTAAATTTTTCCTCATGAACCTCATGAATAGGCTGTTCTTGTTGAGAGAATAGATTAAAAGATATTAATAAAAGATAAATTAAAAAAACTTTAATCAAAATACCTACCAATTTTTTTATTATATTCTGGAAAGTAATTGTTTATTATTTTAAGATTAAAGTTTTCTAAAATTGACGTATTTGGTTCTCTGTCTAAAAGAAACTTAAATGAAGCCTCTACTAATTTTTCTCTACTAATGTTTTTTAAGCTGTATTTAAAGTAATCGTCGTCATCAAGTATTATATTGTGTGTTGTTATAGTATTTTTTGAAATTTTTATACTAAAATGATTGCTGTCTATTTTTTTGATTAGAATCATTTATATTTTTTCACATATTCCCTCAAAGTTTTCAGTATATTGACCAAAACCTTTGTTGCCAGATATAAAGTCAGTAACTTTTTTAGTTTTTTGGTCTATTTCTAATTTTCTAAAATTTAAGAAAGTCGAATCACAGGTTATTTTAGAGGCTTTAAAAATACAGTCGATATTATTTAAATCCTGTAATGCCCCTTCAATAAATTTATAAGAAATATTTTTTGTTTCTTCTTTTACGCCAGAAGCACCCATAAGTTCGAAACTACTAATCCCTTTGCATGAAAAAGAAATATTTTTTTCGTCAGCCTGAGCTAAAGAGTTAATGAATAATAAAAAGCAGCAATAAAAAATTTTTTTTAACATAATTCTATTGTGTAAGCTCTTTAAGGCAATTAGCAAAAGACTTTTTACCTATTTTAAAGCCTAAATTTTCACACTTCTTTCTAGCTACAGTTCCTGAAAGACGTTTTGAGGACTTACCATCAATATTTAGCTCATCACCTAGTTTATCGGTATGTTTGCATTGGTAAGAAATTATTTCCTGAAGCAGTAAATCTTGACCTTCATCTTTTATACTTGATTCTTTGATGCCACCATAACTTTTGCATGATCGTATCATTCTCAAATTTGAATCTTCAGTCTCAAAATATCCCTCAATGATTCTCCCGGAATAATTGTTATGCGGTGCGGGGAATTCCTCTAGTTGTGGAGCACTTGAAGCGCAACCAATTAAACATAATGAAAATAGAATTAAGAAATAATTTTTAATATTCAACATATGGTTATTATAAGCTTTTTATTTTAAAATAAGAAAAAGTAAATCGAAGTAAATAAATATAAGTTAAATCATCGAAGTATCGAGGCACAGTTAACCCAAGTGATTCTTTGTACTATCTTGCTATCTTTTTGAAGCAGAAATACACACCCACCCATTTTTAATTATAGAATCTTCAAAATCAAACCAAGTAGAATAAATTTCTTTAATTTCATTCTCTTGTGATGAAAGTATCCCTGATAATGCTATCGATGCGTCTTTTTTACAATGATTTGCAATGACCGGTGCTAATACTTTTAAAGCGCTTGATAATATATTGGCAACAACCAAATCTCCCTTAAATTCAATTGCATTATCACTATGTATCCATTCAATATCAGTCTTATTAACTTTACCATTTTCCTTGCTAGCTTGAATAGCCTGGGAGTCAATATCAGCCCCAACTACTTTTTTTGCACCTAATTTTTTAGCAGTAATACTAAGTATTCCAGAGCCACAGCCTATATCTAAAACATTAGAATGAGGTTTAACTTTATTAATAAGCCATTGGATACAAAGTTGAGTCGTTGGGTGGGCACCTGTTCCAAATGCCAGCCCAGGATCAATAATAATGTTTATTGCACTTGTATCCACAAAGTCATGCCATGATGGAATTATCCAAACTTTTTTTTGAATACATATAGGATTAAATTGTGATTGAGTAAGTTTGACCCAATCTTGATCTTCAACTTTGGAAGTTGTGAATTGTATATTGAGTGGTTCAAATTCATTTTTTACATTGTTGATTATTTCTTTTATATTAATATTTTTGTCGAAAAGTGCTTGAATTTCATTTTTTTCCCAAAATTGAGCAGGCCCATCATGAGGCTCTCCAAAAATTAACTCTTCATCTGATTCGTTTAGGTGTGAATTCTGAATGGTGGCTGAAACGGCTCCTAGCTCTATAAGGTAATCAGATATTGACTCAACGTTTAGATTATCAATTTTTATAATAAGACTTGTCCAAGCCATAAATTATGATTTTTTATCTAACTTGTTTTCGAGGTAATGTATGCTGACTCCACCATCACCATATGCAAGATCGTCCATTAAGTCACGGTGAAGAGGGATGTTGGTTTTTGGCCCGTCTATTATAGCTTCTGAAAGAGCAATCTTCATTCTTGCAATGGCTTGCTTTCTATCTTTTCCATATGAAATAATTTTACCAATCATGGAGTCATAATGTGAAGGTACTTTGTAGCCACCATAGGCATGAGTGTCAACTCTTATTCCTGGTCCTCCAGGCATATGAAATCTAGTTATATCTCCTGGTGATGGGGTAAAAGTATAAGGATCTTCAGCATTGATTCTGCATTCAATTGAATGCCCTTTAAATGAAATATCTTTTTGTCTAAAAGATAATTTTTCTCCAAAAGCTATTTTTATTTGTTCTTGGACTAAATCAATTCCTGTAATAGATTCTGTAACGGGATGCTCAACTTGGAGCCTTGTGTTCATTTCTATAAAAAAGAATTCATCATTTTCATACAAAAACTCAAAAGTTCCAGCCCCACGATAACCAATTTTTTGGCATGCTTTTGCACATCGAGCTCCCATTTTTTCTCTTTGCCTGTCTGTTATGCCGGGAGCAGGAGCTTCTTCAATAATTTTTTGGTGTCTACGTTGTATTGAGCAATCTCTATCGCCTAAATGTATAGTATTTTTATGTGAATCAGCTAAGACTTGAAATTCAATATGACGTGGCTTTTCTAAAAATTTTTCCATGTAAACAACGGGGTTACCAAATGCAGCCTGAGCTTCACTTTTGGTCATTGCCACAGAATTTAACAAAGCAGCTTCTGTATGAACAACTCTCATACCTCTTCCACCACCACCCCCAGATGCTTTTATGATCACAGGGTATCCAATTTTTTGCGCAGTTAATTTTATTTCCTGCGGATCATCTGGAAGTGCACCCTCACTTCCTGGTACACAGGGCACGCCTGCTTTTTTCATAGCATTTTTTGCGCTAACTTTATCTCCCATAAGCCTTATAGTTTCTGGTTTAGGGCCAATAAATATAAATCCACTTTTTTCAACTCTTTCAGCAAAATCAGCATTTTCTGAAAGAAAGCCATACCCAGGATGAATAGCTTGTGCGTCCGTAACTTCAGCTGCACTTATAATAGCCGGTACATTCAGGTAACTTAAGTTTGATGAAGCTGGACCGATGCATACAGACTCATCGGATAGTTTTACGTATTTAGCTTCAGAATCAGCTTGAGAATGAACTGTTACAGTTTTAATACCCATTTCTTGGCAAGCTCTGAGAATTCTAAGAGCAATTTCACCTCGATTGGCAATTAAGATTTTATCGAACATTAATTATTAAATCCTGAGTAGTGGTTAACTGATAATAAATAGTGGCTCCCCAAACTCTACGGGTTGCCCATTTTCAAAAAGAATAGCTTTTATTACGCCATCTTTATCTGATTCAATTTCATTCAGGAGCTTCATGGCTTCAATAATACATAAAGTATCTCCTTTTTTTACGGTAGTTCCTACATCAACAAATGGGTTGGAGTCAGGTGAAACAGCTCTATAAAAAGTTCCCACCATTGGCGAAGTTATTTTTTTTTCATTCTCGTCGTTACTCAAAACTTTATTATCGGAATTGTCAGGACTTGCTTGCTGAGTCAACCCAATAAACGGGGCCGGAGCTTGAGGAGTTAAATAATTAACCGGGGCCGGAGCTTGTATTGACGATCTAGCACTAATTTTTACTTTTTCTTCGCCTTCAGTTAATTCTAGTTCTTCAATACCTGACTCTTTTACTAAATCTATTAGTTTTTTTAATTTTCTTAAATCCATTTAAATACACCTCTTGAATATTTTAATCTAATTTAGCTGCATAAGTTAAAGCGGCAATGTAACTCTCAGCTCCTAGGCCAGATATGGTGCCAACAGCAATATCGGAAAAATAAGATTCTTTCCTAAATGACTCTCTAGCAAATACATTTGAAATATGAACTTCAATAAACCGTATTTTTTTTGCCGAAAGAGCATCCCTCATAGCAATTGAGGAATGGGTAAAGGCTGCTGGATTTATAATAATAAAATCACTAGTATTCACCTGTATTTTTTCAATAAGTTCTGATTCACTGTTACTTTGGAATATATCAATCGTTATTGAAAGAGCTTTCGCTTCATTTATTAATCGTTTATTAATCTCCGCCAAACTAAATGTCCCATAATGATCTGGCTCACGCTCACCAAGGAGATTGAGGTTTGGTCCATGGATTACACTAATACTTTTAACTGACATAGTTTTTTAAACAATAATTTTAATAGAAATGTAATTTTGACGAATTTAATTACATTTGTCTACATTTTAATTATTTTTAATAAACTAATTTAAGAGCAATTTTGACGAATTTAATTACATTTGTCTACATTTATCGACATTTTAATTACTTTTAAGTAATTATTCTAGTCAACGAGGCTTGGGATAATCTGAATTAAATCATTTCGGGTGAGTTTGCCTAAGAAAGTACTTTTAATTTCTCCAGTAGGGGTAATTAATACAGAAAAAGGTAAGACACCTCTATTATTTCCTAATGATTTAGATAGGGCAACGCCACTCATATCTGAAATCAGAGAAATGTAGTGCAAAGGAACAGTTTCTGTATATTCCTTGACCAATGCCACCTCATCAATTGCAATACCAATTAATGTTATTTTTTTATTATTTTCGTAAAATTCATTTAATTCAGGGATTTCTTCTCTACATGGTTCGCACCATGTCGCCCAGAAATTAATTAATACCCATTGTTCTTTATAAGCACTAAGAGAAATCATGCTTCCAAATTTATCAGGGAGCGATGTATCAAACAATAAGTTCGTGGGCATGTCTTTATTTGATGATCTGTATTCACCGTAATATTTGTTTATTGTTATTCCAAGACTCATAGCTATGAGTCCAACCAAAAAAAATTTAAAAAAACTTGTTTTATTCATTTTTTAAAGCTTCCTCCAAAAGAATAGAGAATTCCGCAGAATCCTTAAAACCAACGGTGCGTAGATACTTTACTTCTTTGCCTTTGCTATCAAAAAATATAATTCCAGGGGGACCAAACAAATCAAATTTTTTAAGTAACAAACTGTGTTCATTTGTATTTGACGTAACATCTGCTTGAAGCAGAGTAAATTTTTTCATTAGGCCAGCAACTTTTGGATCACTAAAGGTAAATTTTTCGTATTCTAAGCATGCTACACACCAATCTGCATAAAAATCTAAAAGAATAGGTTTATTTATGGTGCCATTAGTATGGTAATTAAGATCAGATAAAGAGTTTACTTTAGTAAATTCAAGACTCATTTGTGAATATTTATCAGTAGAATCCTGCTCAAAAATTAATTTTTTAAGGTTGTGAAGTGTAAATAAAATTGAGAATATTAAACAAAGAATAAAAACAGATCTAATTATTAAACTATTTTTTGAGTAAATAAACAAATAAACAAAGTTAACTGTTAATACAAGAAGAAGCAAGGTAACAAATAAAGTTTCACTTAGTAATGGCCTAATAATATAAATACTCATGCCAAATAAAATAAACCCTAAGACTCTTTTTACAGAGGACATCCAAGGACCTGCTTTAGGCAAAATCTTTTGAGAAGAAAAGCCTATAATTAAAAGGGGTAGGCTCATACCAATACTCATAGAAAATAGAGCAAGCCCACCTAACGCATAATCCTGTGTTTTTCCTATATATAATATCGCTGCCGCAAGTGGTGGGGCGACACAAGGACTTAATATTAGGGAAGAAAAAAGCCCAAGTAAAAATATATTAAGTAAAGTATTAGCTTTAAAATTGTTTAAATACTTACTAATAATATTTTGTAAGGGAGATGAAGGAACCTTAATAAAATCAAACATTGATAAAGCAAATATAAAATAAATAATACTACTAAAAATTAAAAAATTTACATTTTGTAAGCTTGAGGATAATAATGTTCCAGTAACCCCTGCTGTGATTCCTAATAGAGTGTAGGTGAAAGATATACCCCCCACATAACTAAGGGTATAAGAGATTGATTTCTTTGGATTGGCTGCTAATATTATTCCAGATAAAATAGGTACCATGGGAAGCACGCATGGTGTGAGTGCCAGAAGGATGCCTGCAAAAAAGAAACCGAATAATGTTGTGATAAAATTTTGAGAAGACAATTTATCAATAATAGAATAAGTTTCAGATGACGTATTTGAATTATTATTTGAGAGTTCTTTGTAAGCTATTATTTTAGATGATGGGGGATAACATAAACCTTCTTCGCTACAGCCCTGGTATTCAATAATAAATTTTTGGGTTTTGGAGGGGCTGTTGGATAATGAAATAAGTGCTCTAACCTGACCATAATAGACTTCTTGTTCTCCAAAAAATTCGTCTTGTTTTTTTTTGCCCTCAGGCAAATCTAATTCAATTGATAGTAATGGACTTGTTTTCACCTTTATTTTAGATTTATACAAGTAATAACCTGGTTCATTAGAAAGAACTAAATTTACTTCTTTTTTATTACTTGTAGTCTCTAAATTAATATTAAAGGCTTCTTCTAGCGGAAGAAATTTTTGTTCGTTTTTATAAAATACAGAATTATCAACTGCAAATACAGTTGATATACTGAAGCATATTAAAAAAATACTAATAATAAATAAATTTAAATATCTTGGCATCTTATAAGTTTAATGATTGAGGTTATAATAATTGAATAGTAAGAGCGATAAAACGATTCCACGTTCTTATATCCTATAAACTAATACATTTATCATAACTCATTAATTATGCGAAAAATCTTAATTCTTGCTTTAATTTTATTACCTGGCTTTGAAATTGCTGGACTGATATATCTTTTTAGTCAGTATGGGTGGTGGTTTTTTGTTTACCTAATAACTATGATTATATTGGGCTGGCAGCTTATTAATGAGGAAAAATCTTTGGTACTACCAAGATTATTAAGCCTAATGAGCCAAGGAGGTAGCCCAATAGCTTTGTTGATGGGGACAGCTAAAAACTTGTTAGCTGGAGCATTATTTTTATTCCCAGGAGTACTTACAGATATTATTGCCTTATTTTTACTTTTAATCCCCGTTAAAGAACAGGTAAGTAAAAATGAATACCAACAAAAAACAAATACTAAAGGCAAGGGTGACGTTATTGAGGGAGAGTTTAGCCGTGAAGAAGAAGGCGAAGATAAATAAATAATGAGCTACAACGTAAAGATTATGCCTTCTGGAAAGACTTTTCTGATTAGGCCAAGCCAAACAATTTTAGAGGCAGCAATTTCAGCTGGTATTAATATACCTTATGGCTGTCAAAACGGATCATGTGGAGCCTGTAAGGCTAAAGTAACAAATGGAAATGTTGTGATTGATAATTATCAGAGAACCGTGCTTTCTGATGTTGAAAAAAAAGATGGCTTTACATTATGTTGTAAAGCTCTTGCAACAGAAGATTTAGTGGTGCAAACCAGAGAGGCAGAAATAGCGCCTGAGAATGCCCCAAAGATTTTCCCGGTTCGCGTTGAATCTCTTGTGAAGCTTAATAATGAGGTAATGAAAATGTTACTTAAGCTTCCGGGAAATGAAGTACTAAAATTTAAGGCGGGGCAATATATTGAATTTTTAATGGAGGATGGTTCTAGAAGAGCTTTTTCAATAGCTAGCAGTCCATATGATGATTTAATTGAACTTCATTTAAGGTTGATTGAAGGAGGTAAGTTCACTCATCATGTTTTTGAAGAGATGAAAGTGAAATCTATACATAAAATTGAGGCACCAATTGGTCAGTTTTACCTTCGTGAAAGCGTAAAACCAATTATTTTTATTGCAGGAGGAACAGGTTTTGCGCCAATAAAATCAATAATTGAAGATATGTGCATAAAAAAAATAAAGCGACCAATTTTTTTATACAGGGGTGTAAGAGAGTTTAATAATTTATATATGCATAATCTTTGTTTAGATTGGGAAAAATCAATTGATGAATTTACCTATATTCCAGTGTCTGAAAATAAGTCTGAAGATTGCGATCATTTACGAATTGGACTAGTCCATAAAATTGCGTTAGAAGACCTTAAAGATTTAGAAAACATACAAGTCTACTGTTGTGGTGCTCCTGGTTTAGTTGAAGCTGCTTTTAAAGAATTTACAAGCAAAGGGCTTCCAGAAGAAGAATTTTTTGCTGATGCTTTTACTTTCGCTCCGCAAACAAATAATTAATGTATTTTAATTATATCTAGTAATGATTGCGCACTTAAATTATCTGTAACAATAACTTCATTTAAGCGAGAGCCGTAGTAACCACTTTTTAAAAGAGACGCAATATTTCTGTGGTTCACAATAAATTTTGTTTTATAATCCTCAATCCAGGGCCCATGATGCTGGTTAAAATTTGATGCACTGCCATAGCTTGAAATTAATATAAATATAGAAGTGCAATCTTTAATTTCTTGAGTTAATTTTTTTTGTTCAATGGGTAAGTAGTTTCGAATATAGCATTCACCATAATCAACTTTGGCGCCTTTTTCTTCAAGTGAATTCTTTAAGGTTTCCCGACCACCTGTCCCCCGAATAATTAAAATTTTTTTATCTTGAAGGTAATCAAATATTTTATTTTTAATTAAACTTTCAGAGTCATAATTTTCTTTTGGGCAATGTACATTAATATCAAATTTATTCTCAAGGGCTTCTTTAGTCATAGGGCCAATACAGGAAAAAGTAATATTACTAGGGAGTTTTATTGTAAGGTTATTTAAGCGCTCAACAAAAAACTGAACAGCATTCGTACTAATAAATATTATATGCTGATAGTTTTCTAAATTACTTATAATTGAATCAAACTTAGTATAATTTTCAAGAGGTTTAATTTCAGTTAAAGGGTGGTTTAGTAATAAAATATTTGTACCTTCAAGCTCTTTGAATAAAGCAATATTTTTTTCATATGGCCTAGTAGATATTAGTGCCGTATTATTTTTGGTCTTATTTTTACTCATAACCCTGATAAAATATCTTTAGCTCCTTTATCAATGAGAATTTGACTTAATTCTTTACCAAGCTTATAAAAATCTGACTTTAATCCTTTTACTTCAGCATGAATAATTTGAGAGCCATCTGGCGAAGCCACAAAAGCTTTAATAGTAAAATCATTTTTAGATATTGATGCGTATGCACCTAAAGGAACGGTACAACTGCCAGCAAGTGATTGACTCACTGTTCTTTCCGCTAAAACACATCGCGAAGTTTCATCATCATTAAGATTTTTGAGTATTTCGTTTAACGATTCGTTCCCAGCTAGGACTTCAATTCCCAGCGCGCCTTGTCCGACAGACGGAATGCTAACCGTGGTCTCTAAATATTTCTTGATTCGCACTTTGAGGTCTAAGCGGATAAGTCCTGCTGCTGCCAAAATTATTGCATCATATTGTTCTTTGTCTAATTTATTTAAACGTGTTTGCAAATTTCCCCTTAAGGGCTCAATTATTAAATCAGGATATTTTGCTTTAATTTGACTTTGCCTCCTAAGACTTGAAGTGCCAACAACTGAACCTTTGGGCATAGTATCCAGAGAATTAAAATTATTTGAAACAAATGCATCTCTTGGGTCTTCACGCTCTGTAATTGCAATAAGTTGAAATTGATTAGGAATATCCATTGGCAAGTCTTTCATAGAGTGGACGGCTAAATCAGCTTTTTTTTCTAATAAAGCTTGTTCAAGCTCTTTAATGAATAACCCTTTACCACCAATATCTGCCAATGATTGATCTAGCAAAATATCCCCTTGAGTTTTGAATCCTTCGATATTAATTTTAATTTGCGGGTAAAGCTGGTTAATTTTAAATTTAATATGCTCTGCTTGCCAAATAGCAAGTGGACTTTCTCTAGATGCAATTGTAATATTTTTAATCATTATTATTATGGATTTTAGCACATAGCTATTAGGAGATTAATCATGTGATTGGTGATTTTCATATATAATTCATTGGATTAATGAATTTAAAAATTTAAATGAAAAAAAATACAAAAAAATGGTCTGCTAGGTTTTCCGAACCAACCAGTGAAATTGTTAAAAGATTCAACGCGTCAGTTAATTTTGATAAAAGATTAGCGATGTTCGACATTGAGGGGTCTTTGGCGCACGCAGAAATGTTAAAAAAACAAAAGGTAATTTCCGCAAGTGACCTTAAGTCGATTGTAAAAGGTTTAAATCAAATTAAGAAAGAAATTATCGCCCAAAATTTTAAATGGTCGATTGATTCAGAGGATGTTCACCTAAATATAGAAAATAGATTAACGGAAATAGTTGGTGCGGCAGGGAAAAAATTACACACGGGAAGATCTAGGAATGATCAGGTTGCAACTGATATGAGGCTTTACCTTAGGGAGGTTGTAGATCAAACTATTGAACAGATAAGCGCCTTACAAAAAGCTACTTTAACTTTAGCGGAAAAGCACATTATGACGATAATGCCGGGCTTGACGCATTTGCAAGTAGCGCAACCTGTAAGTTTTGCTCATCATTTACATGCTTATTACGAAATGTTGGAAAGAGATAAAGCAAGATTTAAAGATGCGAGGAAAAGAATTAATATTTTACCTTTAGGAGCTGCAGCATTAGCTGGAACCTCTTACCCTATAGATAGAAAGTTCGTAGCTAAACTCCTTAAATTTGATGGTGTTATGGGCAATTCTCTTGATGCAGTATCAGACAGAGATTTTCTAATTGAATTTAATGCAAATGCATCTATATTAATGACACATTTATCGAGGTGGTCAGAAGAGTTAATTATGTGGTCTAGTCCATTTTTTAACTTTATAGAGATTTCAGATAGTTTTTGCACGGGATCAAGTATTATGCCGCAGAAAAAAAACCCTGACGTACCTGAACTAGTTAGAGGGAAAACTGGTAGAGTAAATGGGCATTTAGTTAGCTTGCTAACATTGATGAAGGGGCAGCCACTTGCATACAATAAAGACAATCAAGAAGATAAGGAGCCAATCTTTGATGTAGCTGATACGATTTCAGATACTTTAAATATTTTTGCAGAAATGATTTCTAAACTTACTATATTTCCAAAAAATATGGAAAAGGCAGCACTTAAAGGATTTTCCACGGCAACAGATTTAGCTGATTATTTAGTGAAAAAAGGAATGCCTTTTAGAGAGGCACATGGTGTGGTGGCGAAAACAGTTAAGTTTGCGATTGATGAGCAGTGTGATTTATCCGGCCTTGAATTAAAAGCTTTGAAAAAATTTAGTAAGCTAATTGAAAAAGATGTGTTCGAATGCTTGTCTCTAAAAGGGTCTATTAAATCAAGAAAGCATGTTGGTGGGACAGCTTTTAATACGGTTAAAAAAGCATTAAACCATGCCAAGTCTAAGTTAGTTAAATAGATGGTAGAATTTGTAGAAATTGCTAGCGTTATTCAAATGGCAGTAGCCCCAGCTTTTTTATTGACGGGAGTAGGAGCAATTTTGACAGTTATGACAGCTCGTTTAACGAGAATTGTCGACCGATTCAGGGTGCTTCATGAGAACTCAAAAGATTTAAAAGAGTATAAAAAAGCGGAATTAAATTTTTTAATAAGACGTGCCAAGTGGACCCATTGGGCAATCGCATTAACGACAATTTCAGCTTTATTAATTTGCGTTTTAATTGCGATGATATTTATATCTACGGAAATTAGTTTTGATTTTAATCAATTTATATCTATACTTTTCATCATGGCAATGACTTCGCTGATTTTTGGGCTCTTAAGTTTCTTAAAAGAAGTTGGGCTATCAAAAAGTGTAATCAATATTAATAGTTAAAACTTTATTCCTTCAGACTTATCCAATTCTTGATTTAATTTATTAATTTTCTTTTCCCATTTCGGAAATATTTTTATAAGATCGCTCCTTCTTTTTGAAGCCTTTATTTTCATTGAAGTCACTTGAATAAATAAATTAAATTTATTTATTAGTGTATCAAGTTCTTCGGAAACATTAATGTAGTCTTCTAGAGGAATGGAAACAGATTTTTGTAGCATAAATTTGTAAGAAAGGTTGATGAAGGAGTCTTTAATACTTAAACTTTTAATAAAGATTATTGATGGCTCTTTAGCACCAATTGATTCTTTATTCTCTGCACTCTCACTGGGCGCAATCTCAAGGGGTTTTTCTACCGCTTTATTAGCTGATAGTTTTCTTGTATGCAGATAATGTTTTATATTCTCAGAAATTTCTTTAAAATTTAATGTACCACTATTATTATCGTAGTAAATATCAGCATTATTTATATCTATCGCATTTATTATTAGTTTGTCATTTTGAATAATTGGCTTATCAATTGAAACCTCATTTACCCACAGAGCGTAAACATTCTTAGAGCTAGAAGGATTTTTTACTTTTAAATCTCTTATTATTAGTCTATTTTCTTTAATTGAATAATTTAAATACCCAATACTAGTTTCAAATTTTATAATTTTTGTTATCTTATAAGATAAATACTGCTTAATAATCTCATCACTTAAAAAAAAGATTAAGCAGAGGGTAACAACTAGGGAAATTAGTGTTTTCATCAACCAAATAGACTGCTAAGATTGTATCCAGCTGCTGTAGTTAATTTTAGTATTTCATCCTTAGACCTCTTTCCCGACTCTGATAGTGCCCATAACATGCTTGATCTTGTTCCTGTTCTGCAATAAGCAAAAATAGGTTTTTCAGATTCATCATAGTAGTCACTAAACTGATCTATATCATTTTGCGATATTTGGCCACCAATAACTGGCTGATGTACAAAATTAAGGCCACTCTTAATAACTTTACTTTGAATAGTTTTGACTGAGACTTGATTTTGTTCTTCATTATCAGGCCGATGACAAAAAATAGTTTTAAACCCTGCTGACTTTAATGTTTCAATATCTTCTTCTGTAATTTGGTCTGAAACAACATAGTCATCAATAATTTTATTTAACATCATTATTTTGGTCCCTCAAAAAAATTTGTAAAAGTTCGTTTAAAAAACTTTGCCCTAAAACAGTCGGTTTAATCCTACCATTAATTTCTTCAATCAGCTTCTTCTCTTTTGCAATTAATAATTCTTTTGCAATTTCATTAATTGGCAAATTAGTTCTTTGTTCAAAAAGATTAATTGCGAATCCATCGTTAACTCTTAATGCATTCATCATAAATTCAAATACACGGTCATTGGTTGATAGAATCCGTTCATCTTTGATGTAATTATTTTTATCAACTTCAGAGAGATAGTATTTCGGACTTTTATGGCAAGAAAAACGACGAATAGATTCTTTTGATGTGATTTTACTATGAGCGCCAGCCCCAATACCTATATAATCACCAAAGTTCCAATAATTTAAATTATGGCGACATTCACTTCCATTCTTTGCGTATGCAGAAGTTTCGTAGTGAGTAAAATTCGATTCTCTCAACTTATTGCTAATTAAATCAAATAGTTCTGCTCCTTCGTCCTGGTTAGGTATTTTTGGCGGGTGTTTATAGAAGGAGGTATTAGGCTCAATTGTGAGGTGATAATAAGATATGTGGGAAGAATTGATTTCTAAAGCCATATTAATATCATCCTTAAGCTCTTTTTTTGTTTGCTCTGGTAAGGCAAACATTAAATCAATATTAACTTTATCAAATAATCTGACTGCAAGTTTTGCTGCATCTAGAGCTTCTTGCTGATTATGGATTCTTTCTAATTTTTTTAAATGTTTTTCATTGAAACTTTGAATCCCTAGAGACATTCTATTTATTCCAACATCCTTATACCCATAAAAATATTGCTTATCTACAGTGCCTGGATTCGCTTCTATTGTAATTTCACAATTGTCATCGAGCTCAAATTTAATGCTAATTTTTTCAATAATTTTTTTAAAAGATTCTGGGCTGAATAGACTTGGGGTCCCTCCACCAAAAAAAATAGAATGAATTGGCCTTTTAGTATCAAAATTAGTGTTCTCTAATTGTTTGAGTAGAGCATTAGTGTAAATTAATTCATTATTCTTAATATCTTGCCCTTGAAACTCGTGAGAATTGAAGTCACAGTAAGGGCATTTATGAATGCACCAAGGAATATGGACGTAGACTGATAGAGGAGGAAGTTCTGCTTTAAACAAAGAGGCAAGCCACGTATTTATTTTTTCTTTAAGGGGCTGTAAAGTTCTTCTACTAAACTATGAAGAGTTGCTCGAATTTGCTCATCAGAAACTTCCATTAAAATTCCATCTTCAAAAGCATCTTGAGCAATCTGCTTGAGTTCATCGAAGTTTTCATTCATAACTTTGATTTTTTCTGCACAAGATACGACTGACTTATCATCCCTGAGCCATAAAGGCCAATTTTTATTTTTTGATGCCATAGAGTATTTTAAGTTTTTGTTTTAATTTTTGCAAAGCTTGCCCGCGATGACTAATCCTATTTTTTAATTCAGGCGTTAATTCTGCAGCTGATAAATCAGTTTTATAGTCTAAAAAAATAGGGTCATAACCAAACCCATTTTTACCTTGTGGCCCTAATAAAATTTCACCCTGCCATATCCCTTCTGCAATAATAGGTTGAGGATCTTTAGGGGACCTTATAAAAACTAACGCACAGTAATAATGCGCCTTCCTATTTTTTTCATCCTTTAATAATTCCAGTAATTTTTTATTATTTCTTTTATCGTCAGTTAACTCCCCAGAGAATCTTGCAGATAGAATTCCTGGCATCCCATTTAAAGCGTCTACACAAATACCAGAATCATCTGCTATAGCTGGTAAGTTAGCAGCATTTGAAGCAAACCTTGCTTTAGCTAAAGCATTTTCAATAAATGTATCAAATGGCTCTTCAGCTACACCAATCTTAAGAGTTGCTTGTGGAACTGTTTCAACAGATAAGTCAGAAAGCAAAGACTCAATTTCAGCTAGTTTCTTACCATTATTTGTTGATAAAATAATTTTTTGCATTATATTTGTCTTAACTTTTTGCCTCTTCTTGTTTTTTTGTGAGCTCTCTTATCCCAAGTTCGGCTACATCGAAAATTTGATTCATTTCTTCTCGGCTAAAAGCTTCACCCTCAGCGGTACCTTGAATTTCAACAAATTTACCTTTCCCGGTCATGACTATATTCATATCAGTGTCACAATTAGAGTCTTCTTCATAATCAAGATCTAGCAAAATTTCCCCATTCTTTATACCTAAAGAAATAGCTGCAAGAGAATCAATAATAGGCGACTCTTTAAGAGAGCCATTTTGTATAAGACCCTGAATCGCATCGTAGAGAGCTACATATGCCCCAGTAATACTTGCTGTTCTTGTACCACCATCTGCCTGTATAACATCACAATCAATATTAATAGTTCTTTCACCCAGTTCATTTAGGTTGATAATAGCTCGTAAGCTTCGACCAATTAGTCTTTGTATTTCTTGTGTTCTTCCCGACTGCTTGCCTCTTGCAGCCTCCCTTTTCATCCTAGAAGATGTAGATCTTGGAAGCATTCCATATTCAGCCGTTACCCAACCCTGATTTTTCCCTTTGAGAAACGATGGAACATTTTCCTCAACGCTCGCATTGCAAAGTACATGAGTATCTCCGCATTTAATAAGTACAGACCCCTCTGCATGTTTGGTATAATTCCTAATAATTTCAATATCTCTGAGTTCATTATTATTTCTTTGAGACAATCTCATGTAAATTTCCTTTCTATTTATTAGTTCTCGATTATAGTCTATTGAGATATTTAATTATTAGTTGTTTCAAATTTTTATAACCAGAATACAAATTAGATTGTTAAAATGACTCGTCTAATTTAAGTTTAAAGAGAAAGCTATGATTTCAAGTATGACAGGTTATTGCAGTATTACTGAAGATACAAAATATGGAAATTTAGTAGTTGAAATAAAGACACTAAATAGCAGGTATTTTGAATTACAGGTAAAGTTAATTGACGATCTTAGAGTCTTTGACCCCAAGATTCGAGAGAAAATTTTAAAAATTATTCATCGAGGTAAAGCTGAATGTAGGGTTTCCTTAAAAACTAAAGAACAAAATATTGACCTTAACAATATTGACTTACAACATGCAAAAAAAATAATCGCAACAATAGAAACAGTTTCTTCTTTAATAAAGACTTCTCAGCCTATCAATGCACTAGAAATTGCCCACCTATCAAGTAAAAAAGATAATAAGCTGAATACTAGCGGACTTAGTAAGCCACTCATGAAGCTATTGGATAGATCTCTAAATCAACTGTTAAAAGATCGTCAAAGAGAAGGGGGAAAAATTAAAAAAATAATTTTGGCTAAATTAATAAACATTGAAAAAGAAATAAAAAAAATCAAAAAACTATTCCCTAAAGTCGTCAAATCTCATCAAGATAAGATTTTAAAAAAATTTAAATCAGCACTTATTAATGTTGAACAAGATCGATTAAAACAAGAAATTTTAATTTTTATCCAAAAAGGTGATATTACTGAAGAACTTGATAGACTAGAATCTCACATTCAGGAGCTTAGGAGGCTGTTAGAGTTGTCAGAGCCAGTTGGGAAAAAAATAGATTTTTTGATGCAAGAATTTAATCGAGAAGCAAATACTTTAGGGTCAAAATCAATTTCAGCGGAAATTTCACAGGCAGCAGTTGAATTGAAAGTTTTAATTGAGCAAATAAGAGAGCAAATACAGAATATAGAATAATGATAGACATAAAAAAAGGAAATTTATTTATTATCACTGCAGCATCTGGTGCAGGAAAAACTTCATTGGTTAAAGCTTTGACTCATGAAGTCAAAAATCTAGGGGTTTCAGTTTCCTACACTACTCGTCAACCTCGGGAAGGTGAAAAAAATGGCGTAGATTATTTTTTTGTAAAACCAGAAATTTTTAATAAGATGCATAATGAGGGTGCTTTTTTAGAAACAGCTCAAGCACATGGAGAGTATTATGGCACAGCTAAGCAAGTGGTTAAAAACGCATTGGATATTGGCCAAAACCTTATTTTAGAAATAGATTATCAAGGCGCATTTCATGTAAAAAAAATTTTTAAGCATGTTGTAAGCATATTTATACTTCCACCTTCAATGCTGATTTTAGAAGAAAGATTAAATTCTAGAGGCAAGGATTCAAAAGAAAATATTCAGAAACGTTTGTCAGTTGCAAGGCATGAAATGAGCCATTTAGATAAATTTGATTATGTTATAATCAATGATGATTTTAAGAAAGCCGTAGCAGATTTAAAATCAATTTTAGTGATGGGTTTTATCGCGGAAGACTTAAAAACTGAAAAACAAATTATAAGCTACCGAGGCTTAATAGAATCGTTCAAAATTTAAATTTTATGGAGTAATTATGGCGCGTATTACAGTAGATGATTGTTTAGAAAAAATTCCTAATAGATTCCAACTTACACTAGTTGCTTCATATCGTTCAAGGCAATTAGTAAATGGTGCAACCCCTCTAATAGATGTCACTGGATCAAATGACAAACACTCTGTTATTGCTTTAAGAGAAATAGCTGCTGGCTTAATCGGAGAAGATATTCTTAACAACAAAGGTGTTGCTTAACGATTAGATAAATGAGTGAATAAATGGTAAATCCTGTTCATAAAATCCGTGCTTTAACTGAAAAAACACACCCCCCCCTTTTGCCTGCCGACAAAAAAAATTCTAAATTAAGTAAATTATTAAAAGTTTATTTATCAGAGGAAGATATTGAGAGGATATGGCAGGCCTATCGTTTTAGTGATAAAGCACACAGTGGACAAAAAAGAAAAAGTGGGGAAGACTATATTGCTCATCCAGTTTCTGTAGCATGTATAGCAGCTGAGTTTCATTTAGATGCCCAATCTATTCAAGCAGCATTGCTTCATGATGTTGTTGAAGATACACCTTCAACTTCAAAAGAAATTGAGTTTTTATTTGGGGAGCAGGTCGCTAAGTTAGTCGAAGGTCTTTCAAAGCTTGATAAGGTTCATTTTGAAGATGCAACAGAAGCTCAAGCAGAAAATTTTAGAAAGATGTTATTGGCGATGTCGCAGGATGTAAGAGTAATTTTAATAAAATTAAGTGATAGATTGCATAACATGCAAACTATTTCTTCTTTAAGCCCATCTCAAAGAACTCGGATTGCTCAAGAAACTATTGATATTTATGCCCCTATTGCAAATCGATTGGGTTTAAATAACGTATTTAGAGAGCTTGATGATTTAAGTTTTGAAATCCTTCATCCGCTTAGGCACAAGACTATCCAAAAAGCTGTCAAAGCAAGTCGTGGAAATAGAAAAGAGATAGTTGGTAAAATCCTGATAGAAATAAAGCAAAAGCTACTTGAGAGTAAAGTAAAAGCAGAAATTTCTGGACGAGAAAAAAATGCAGCTAGTATTCATAGAAAAATGATTAAAGATCATACGGGCTTTTCTCAAATCAATGATATTTATGCATTTAGAATTATTGTTAATAATTTTAATGAATGCTACTTAACGTTAGGCTCTTTGCATTCTCTATATAAGCCAATTCCAGGTAAAATTAAGGACTACATTGCGTTTCCAAAAGCTAATGGATATCAGTCTTTGCATACGACTCTTCTTGGCCCATTTGGTACTCCAGTTGAAATTCAAATTAGAACAAAAACTATGCATCAACTAGCAGAAGCTGGGGTTGCCGCACATTGGCTTTACAAGACTAAAGATGCAGATGTTACAGAGCTTCAACAAAAAACTAATCAGTGGTTAAAGCGGATGCTAGAAATTCAAAATGAAAGCTCGGATTCGTTAGAGTTTTTAGAGCATTTAAAAGTAGATTTATTTCCTGATGAAGTGTATGTTTTTTCTCCAAAAGGAAAAATTTTTGCGCTGCCTAAAAAGTCGACAGCTATTGATTATGCATATGCCGTCCATTCTGATGTTGGAAACAAAACAGTGGCAGTAAAAATCAATCAGGAATTAGTTCCATTGAGAACCGAATTGATAACAGGGGATCATGTTGAAATTATTACGTCAACAGTTGCCAAGCCGAACCCAAACTGGCTAAATTTTATTATTACTGGAAAAGCTCGCGCACAAATTAGGCAGTATTTAAGGTCAGCGGAATCTAAAGACCTTATTATTTTAGGATTTAATATGCTAAACAATGCTTTAAAAGCATTCCATATCCACCCTGAAGCTATTAAAAGAAAACATTGGAATAAATTAGTATCAGATTATCATGTAAATTCTAAGGATGAGATTCTAACGGATATTGCTTTGGGTAAAAAAGTTAATGTTATGGTCGCGCATCAACTTACAAGTATTATGGATGGGGCTAACAATACAAAAAAACAAGGAAAATTTTTAGATGTTATTACAATAAAGGGATCTGATGGCATGGCAATTCAGCTTGCAGATTGCTGTCACCCAATACCTGGAGATCCAATCTTAGGTTTTATAAACAAAGATAGGGGTTTATTAATTCACACCCATGATTGCAAGGCAATAAAAGAGTTTAAATTAGATCATGATCGTTGGGTCGATGTTGAGTGGGAGCCAAGCCCAGAAAAATTATTCAATGTAAATTTAAGTATTTTGGTAATTAATGAGAGGGGCATGCTTGGACAAATTGCATCAGTAATTGCAGATTCAGGGGCAAATATTGATAATATTTCTTTGGAAGAATCTGATGGGAGTGTTTTTGCTACTCTTAATTTAGTAGTTCAGGTCAGAAATAGAATTCATTTAGCAGAGAGCATCAAAAATTTAAGAAAGATTACTAAAATCAATAAAATCAATCGTGTAAAATCTACAATTTAATAAGGAAAATTAATGAAAAAAATAGCTATAAATTCAAAAAATGCCCCTGAAGCAATTGGGCCTTACAGCCAAGCAATTCGTAAGGGAAATATAGTTTTTCTGTCTGGTCAGATTCCATTAGATCCGAATACAATGGAGCTAGTAGATGGGATTGAGGCTCAAATTAATCAAGTATTTGAAAATTTAAGTCAGGTTATAAAAGCAGCAGACGCTAGTTTTGACGACGTTGTTAAATTGAATATTTATTTAACTGATTTATCAAACTTTGGGTTAGTTAATAAAATTATGAAGAATTATTTTACAGAGCCTTTTCCAGCCAGAGCTGCAATTGGGGTTGCATCTCTTCCAAAAAATTCGTTAGTTGAGGCTGATGGCTTTCTGGTGCTGGATTAAATTATAAAAATTGGCTTCAATAAAATTTACAGACTCACAATCTAAAAAATTAAAAAAACTAGGTATATCTGACGAATGGGATCTTTTATTACATATTCCTGCAAGATATATTGATGAAACTGAAATTAAGACTATTGATGAAATCCAACCTGGAGAGTTATCACAAATTCAGGGAACAATTGTCAAAACGAAAATTTCATATGCACCAAGAAAAAATTTGAGTGTGCACATTAAAGATGAAACAGGTGAGATTCAAATAAGGTTTTTAAATTTTTACCCAAGTCAAATCAAGCAACTTAAGGAGGGAGCATTAATTCGAGTATTTGGAGAAGTTAAGGTGAACGCGTTATTCTATGAAATGGTTCATCCTCAATATAAAATTATTAATGAAGGTGAGCCGCTTCCAAATACATATACCCCTGTTTACCCAGTTACTGCAGGAATGGCTCAGAAGTCTTTAAGGAAATTAATTCACAAATATATTCTGATAGAAAAAACAAAGAAACAATTTGATGATTTATTTCCTGAAATTTATAAAAAAAATAAATTTCCTACCTTTATTGAAGCAATAGAGTGCATTCATAATCCACCTAAAAATTACAAAAAAGATGATTTTGATAACAAGAGAAGTATTTATCACCAAAGATTAATTTATGATGAATTTTTAGCACAACAATTATTTTTTCGAAGTAGGTATTTAGAATTAATAAAAAAAAAGGCACCAAAATTTGAATTTTCAAAAAAAAAATATGAATTATTTTTACAGCAGTTAAAGTTTAATCTAACAGAGCAACAAAAGATTACTTTTTCTGAGTTAAAAAAAGATTTTTCATTAGGGTACCCAATGAATAGATTGCTTCAAGGTGACGTTGGGAGCGGGAAAACTGTCGTAGCAGTTATGGGAGCTATTCAGGCAATGGTCGCTGGCTATCAAGTAGCATTTATGGCTCCAACTGAAATATTAGCAGGGCAACATTATGAAAAAATAAAAAAATGGTTATCACCATTATCTTTTAAAGTTGAATTACTCACAGGGAGTATAAAAGCGAAGGCAAGGGCAGAAGTTTATGAAAAACTCGAGGCAGGAAGAATAAATTTGTTAATAGGTACGCACGCCTTATTTCAAGAAGCCGTAAAATTCAAAAACCTTGGATTCTATATTATAGATGAGCAGCATAGATTTGGTGTTGAGCAAAGAATTGCTTTAAGGGAAAGTAATTTAGAGAAATTAAGTTATGAGCCACATAAGCTAATGATGAGTGCAACTCCCATCCCAAGAACATTATCAATGAGTTATTTTGCTGATATGGAGATATCTACTATAAATGAGCTCCCGCCTGGCAGAATACCAATTATTACTAAGCTTTTTTCAGAAGAAAGACGTTCCATGATTTTAGGTAACATTAAAGATCTATGTCAGCAGGGAAGTCAGGCATATTGGGTGTGTCCGTTGATAGAGGATAGCGAGACACTTCAATTACAAACAGCAATCAATACATTTAATAGTTTATCAAAAATACTTTTAGATTTAAATGTAGGCTTGATTCATGGGCGAATGAAATCAGATGAAAAAAAAGAAATTATGCAAAAATTTCAAGACAACCAAATAAATATTTTAGTTGCTACTACAGTTATAGAAGTTGGGGTCGATGTTCCAAATGCAACATTAATGGTTATTGAAAATGCAGAGAGATTAGGTCTATCTCAACTCCACCAATTGAGGGGAAGAGTTGGGCGCGGGGTTAAAGAAAGTGCTTGTATTTTACTTTACAAGGAAAAACTATCTGATACCGCCAAAAAACGATTGAAAATTATATTTGAAAATACAGATGGTTTTATTATTGCAGAGGAAGACTTAAGACTTAGAGGTCCGGGAGAATTTTTAGGTTTAAAGCAAAGTGGCCTGCCTTCTTTAAGAATAGCTAATTTATCTAGAGATGAGTCTTTACTGAGTATTGCCAAAAAAGATGCAGAGATTTTGCTAAAAAACGAACTTAAGCCTTTTTTGCATTTGGATAGGTGGTTAAAAAATTATGAATTATTATCAAGAGCATAATAAATGAGGTGGCAAGTAAATATTAAAATAGGAGTTAACCTTAATCCTTGGGTCAAAGATAAGGGCTCGCTTAGCAATAAGATAATAAACATTATGCCATTCAGAATAAAAGAATTAAAAGGACGGCATATTAAAGTTTTAAATGACGAAAAAGTTTTTTTTCAAAAGAAAAATACTGGGGATTTGTATATAAGGGAAGCATTAATATTTGCAGACAAATTACCTATTGTTTATGCGAGGACAGTAATTCCAAAAAAATATTTGAGAGGTTTTTGGGGAAGAGTTAAAAATCTCAAAAATAGTCCTTTATCAGAAATTGTTTTTAATAAGAAGTATATTTTAAGATCAAATTTTGTTTTTAAAAATTTATCAGATAATGACGATTTAATTAAAAGATTAAATGCTTATAAAATTTTTGAGAGGGGCAGAATAATGGCTAGAAAATCTGTATTTAATCATAGGGGGCAAAAAGCCTTATTAACTGAAGTCTTTCTGAGCAGCATAGAAGGGATAGAATTTTTTGAAAAATAAGATATTAGTTTTTTACAAGTTAATGAGGCTTGATAAGCCTATTGGAATTTTATTGTTGTTGTGGCCAACGCTGTGGGCTCTCCTTATGGCTTCGAAAAGATTCCCTGATCTTAAATTATTAACTATTTTTATAGGCGGTGCTATTCTAATGAGATCAGCTGGGTGCGTAATTAATGATTATTTAGATAGAAAAATTGACCCACAAGTTCAAAGAACTAAAAGCAGGCAGATTGGTTTGGGGAATGTAACTCTTAAAGAAATTTTATTTATAGTTTTAGGCTTGTGTCTATGTTCCTTTATATTAGTACTTCAGTTAAATTTACTTTCTATACAACTTGCATTTGTAGCTTTGTTATTTGTAATTAGCTACCCACTCACAAAGCGGTTTTTTTGTATGCCTCAATTATTCCTTGGCATTACTTTTGGCTTTGGAATCCTTATTGCTTTTTCTGCTGTGCAAAACGCAATACCAGTGCAGGCATATTTTTTATTTGCAGCTAACATATTTTGGGCAATAGCTTATGATTCACACTATGCTGTAAGTGACATGCGCGACGATAAAGCACTAAATGTCTATTCAGTCCCCCTTACATTTCAAGAAATGACGATAAAAATAATATTCTTATCCTACTTATCAATGTTTTTTATTTTATGTTTAATAGGTCTAATGGAGCAATATTCTTATCAATATTACTTAGCGTTGCTTATAGCTTCAGCTATTGCTATATACTGCTGTAATCTTGGGAAAAAACTAGACTCTGAGAAAAATTTCAAAGCTTTTCTGTTAAATAATTACCTTGGATTTTTTATTTTTCTTGGTTTTCTTTCACAAAGATAAAAAAAATTACGTTGCTGATAGTGAAAACATTGACAATGAGACTATAAATAGACTAAAATTCTGCTCTCAATTTATATTATTAGGCTGATTAGAATGAAAACAGTTTCCGCTAAATCAAGTGAAGTCAAAAGAGATTGGCTTTTAGTTGATGCTTCAGATGCAACTCTTGGGCGACTAGCAAGTAAAATCGCTCATCGACTTAGAGGTAAGCATAAGGCAATTTATACGCCTCATGTAGATACAGGAGACTATATTGTTGTAATTAATGCTAGTAAAATAAAGGTTACAGGCAATAAGGCAGAAGGAAAAATTTACCATCGCCACTCTGGTTTCCCGGGAGGGTTGTATTCAACAAATTTTAGTAAAATGCAAGATAAATTCCCTGGAAGAGCTTTAGAAAAAGCAGTGAAAGGCATGCTTCCAAAAGGACCTCTTGGATATGCCATGGTAAAAAAAATGAAGGTTTATCCTGATGCACAGCATCAACATACTGCTCAACAACCTCAATTAATAACTTTATAAATACAGGATTAAAATGATAGGTAAATATTATTACGGTACAGGAAGAAGAAAAAGCTCTGTTGCAAGAGTTTTTATTGAACCAGGCAAGGGCGATATAGTTGTAAACAGCAAGCCTGTTGAGGAATATTTTTCAAGAAATACTTCTCAAATGATTTTAAAACAACCGCTTGAGCTTACAAACAATCAAACTAGTTTTAATATTAAGGTTAACGTTTCTGGCGGGGGTGAGTCAGGCCAGGCCGGAGCTGTAAGGCATGGAATTACTCGTGCATTAATGGATTATGATGCTGCCCTACGAGGAGATTTGTCAAAAGCAGGCTATGTAACTCGCGACAGTCGGGAAGTTGAACGTAAAAAAGTTGGCCTAAGAAAAGCAAGAAGAAAAAAACAATTCTCGAAACGATAAAGTTTCTAATAAAAAGTCGCTTTTTAAGCGGCTTTTTTTATGATTGAGATATTTTTTTAATAAGAGATTAGAATAGAGACTAATGGATACTAAAATAAAGGTAAGCGTAGTAGGAGCCTCAGGATTCACGGGGATAGAGCTATTGAAGCTATTAGCTAATCACCCTAACGTATTGATTGATTCACTTACGTCAAGAGATCTTGCTGGCCAACGAATTGATAAATTTTATCCTGTATTTAGTGGTCTATTATCCCATCAGTTTGTAAGCCCAGAAGAAGCAATCTTAAGCGACTCAGACATAGTTTTTTTTGCTACGCCAAAAGGTGTTGCTATGAATTATGCTGAAATCCTTCTAAAAAGAGGTGTAAAGGTAATTGATTTAGGAGCTGATTTTCGAATTAAAGATGCTGATATATGGAAAAAATGGTATGGAATGGAGCATAAGCATAAAAATATTTTAAAGAATTCAGTTTATGGATTACCAGAAATGAATAGAGAAAAAATTAAGCAAGCTAATTTAATTGCAAATCCAGGGTGTTATGCAACCGCTGTTCAATTAGCTCTTTTACCGTTACTGGCATCGTCAAAGCAACTTATTGACCCCTCAACAATTATAGCTGATGCTAAATCTGGCATTAGTGGCGCTGGGAGAATAAGTGAAACCAAAGACTTTATTGCAGATACTACTGAGAATTTTAAAGCTTACGGAATTAGTGGTCATAGGCATCAACCAGAAATTGAGGAGAATTTAACTTCTATTTCTACCCATGGAAAAGTTAGGATGACATTTATTCCACATCTGGTGCCAATGATTAGAGGGATTCACGCCACTATATATGTTGATTGCGTTAAAGATTTTGATTCACATGATTTATATGAGACATTTTATAAAGGCGAAAATTTTGTAGAGGTTATGCCAAAAGAAAAATGTCCAGAAACAAAATCAGTTAAAGGGTCTAATACTTGTAGGATGTCTGTGTATAAATCACCCGATTCAAATAAATTAGTGGTATTGTCTGTGATAGATAATTTGATTAAAGGTGCTGCAGGTCAAGCAGTACAAAATATGAATATTATGATGAATTGGCCTGAAGACAAGGGACTTAACCAACTATAATATCTTAGACCAAGTAACACATATGAAAATAAAAAAAAATAACAGGTTGTTAAGAAAAAAAGTAAGGGTGCAAACAGGGGCAATTTGGCCTATTTACATGATTTTAGCTTTGGTTTTTTTTAGTTTAGGAGCTGGTATTGCATACAAGGTCTTGGAAGGTGGGAGAGCTACTGAGTTTTTTTTAAAAATTAGACAATTAAATGAAACTAAGAAGATTGCTGTGCAGGAGCTACAAAAAACTAGGCTAGAGCTAGAGTTTGCTAAAATATCTTTAGAGAATATTTCTAATAACAATAAAGTATTAAAAGATAAAAATAACAAGCTCCAAGAAGATGTTCTATTTTATGAAAAAATTGTTGGGAAAAGAAAATAATCATGGTTTTTAAGAAAAAAAGAAAATTTGGTGCAATTACAACTTTGATTGATAGGGATATAACAATTAAGGGTGATACAACTTATTCAGGCGGATTGCGGCTAGACGGAAAGATTATCGGGGACCTTACAGTACTCGGTGATGCTGGGGGGACATTGATAATGGGAGAAGAGAGTCGCATTACTGGTAATGTTATGATTGAAACAGGTATAATCAATGGTAGAGTAAGTGGTAATATAAAGTGTTTAGATTATTTAGAGTTAAATGCTAATTCGGTTATAACAGGTGATATTGAGTATTCAACTATTGAAATTCATGCTGGAGCAAGAGTGAATGGAATTTTACTTTCAAAAAAAGAAGCTACCAAGCAGAAAGATAGTTTAACTTTAAAAGAAAAAATTGTAAAAAAAATGAGTCGTCCAAACAAAAAATAAAAGATTAGGAGTATATGATGTCAGCACAAATAGAAATGCCAACACCAATAGAAATGCCAACACCAATTAACTTTACTGATAATGCAGTAAAAAAAGTTAAGGATTTAATTGTAGAAGAAGGAAGTCCTGACCTAAAGCTTAGAGTTTTTGTCAGCGGTGGCGGTTGTTCCGGGTTTCAATATGGATTCACTTTTGAAGAGACGATTAACGAAGATGACACACAAGTTACTAAAGATACTGTCACTCTTTTAGTTGATCCGATGAGCTTACAGTATCTAACAGGAGCAGAAATTGACTATCAAGACAATGTTCAGGGGTCACAATTTGTAATTAAAAACCCCAATGCAACAACAACTTGTGGCTGCGGCTCTTCTTTTTCAGCTTAGTTGTTAGGAACATCTCTTCTAAATTTACCAGTATAAATTTGTCTGGGACGACTTATTTTAGAAGATGGATCATCTAACATTTCGTTCCAATGAGCAATCCAGCCAGCAGTTCTTGCAACTGCAAATACAGGTGTAAACATTGAATTTGGTATACCTAACGCTTTCATTACAATCCCAGAGTAAAAATCAACATTAGGATATAACTTCTTTTTAATAAAGTACTCATCTTCCAGCGCAATTTTTTCAAGTTTCATCGCAAGTTTGAAGAGGGGGTCATTTCTTAGACCCAATTCGTCTAAAACTTCATGACAAGTTTGTTTCATAATAATTGACCTTGGGTCTTTATTTCGATAAATTCTATGGCCAAAGCCCATTAACCTAAAATCATCGTTTTTATCTTTAGCTCTTTTTATGTATTCAGAAATACGAGTTTCATTTCGAATTTCATTTAACATTTTTAACGTAGCCTCATTCGCACCGCCATGAGCTGGTCCGCCAAGAGAGGCAATCCCTGCGGCTATACAAGCATAAGGATTTGCTCCTGATGAACCAACAAGCCTTACTGTTGAAGTCGAGGCATTTTGTTCGTGGTCAGCATGAAGAATAAGTATTTTTTCAAGTGCTCTAGTAAGAACTGGGTTTGTAAGGTATTTTTTATTGGGGCTTGAAAACATCATATTTAGAAAGTTACCAGAGTGACTGAGATCATTTTTTGGATATACAAAAGGTAAACCTAGGCTATAGGTATAACTCCAAGCTGCAATTGTAGGCATTTTTGCTAGCAATCTATCTGCTGCTAACTTTCGATGGTTTTTATTTTTAACATTCATGTTATCAAAATAGAATGCTGACATTGAACCCACAACACCAACCATTAGTGCCATTGGATGAGCGTCTCTTCTGAACCCTCTAAAAACATTATTAAGTTGATCGTGTAATAATCTATTTTGGTTGATTGTATCGGTGTATCGTTCTTTTTCTCTAGAATTAGGTAGCTCACCATTCATTAGTAAATATGAAACATCTAAGAAATCACATTTTTCTGCCAATTGTTCTATAGGATGACCTCTATAAAGTAACTCACTTTTATCCCCATCAACGAATGTAATTGATGAACTGCATGCAGCAGTTGACATAAAACCAGGGTCATAAGTGTTTATGCCATGCTTATTATTCAAGGTAGTTGTATCAACAGCACTTACACCCATTGTTCCTTCAATGACATTCAAATCAATTTCTTTTTTATCTATTATTAGCTTAGCTTTTTTTGTACTCATAAAGTCTTATAAATTTTTTGAAGAAGGGATATTATATATGAATTGGTAGAATATTAAGAGATATGAATGGCGCCAAGTACTCTCAACCCCCTAGCTCCTGTGACAGAGGGAGAATTATTAAAGTCCTTATTAATTGTTTTTTGGGCAAGCCAAGCAAAAGCTACAGTTTCAACTTGTTGAGCGGGGATGTTTAAACTATCTGTTTTTTTTATATTGATATTTGTTAATACCCCGAGTCTTTCTAAAAGAAATTTATTTTCTCCTCCACCTCCGCAAACATATAATTCTTCGATATCGTTACAAAACTTGTTTAAATTCTCTGCTATGGTGAAAGCGGTAAGTTCCAGAAGGGTTCTTTGTATGTCGGCGGGAGCATAATTTTTTTTTATGAGATTTTTTATCCATGGTAGATTAAATAAATCACGACCTGTGCTTTTCGGAGGCTTTTTAATAAAAAATTTTTCTTTGAGGCAGTCTTTAAGAAACACATCAATAACTCTCCCAGATTTTGCCCAATTTCCGGATTTATCAAAATTTAAATTTTTGTTCTCCTTAATCCAATGATCCATTAGAATATTCCCTGGACCACAGTCAAAACCTAAAATAGAACCTTTTTTTGGTAAATAAGTAATATTACTTATTCCACCAATATTTATTATTCCTCGATTTTTAGATTTAGAAGAAAATATTTCTTTGTGAAATGCAGGAACTAAAGGGGCTCCTTGACCACCAGCTACTAAATCTCGATTTCGAAAATCAGATACCACTGTTATTTCAGTTAATTCAGATAATAAATGACTGTCACCAATTTGAATTGAATATTCAGCAACTGGGTTGTGTCTGATAGTTTGACCATGGTAACCAATTGCAAGTATATCTTTAGGGTTAAAATTTCGTTTTTTTAAAATTGCATTAATACAATCAGCAGTTATTTTCGCGTGAGACTTAGATAAAAATATACTTTCTTCAAGATCATTGTGCTGTGGAGAATGAAGATTTAAAATTTTTGAGCGAATTTTAGGCGAATAAGGACGGTGTTGAAAATCAATAATATTGATTATATTATTATTTATATCTACTAGAACGACATCTATCCCGTCAAGGCTTGTTCCAGACATTACACCAAATAGTAATGAAGAATTTTCCATAATCTAAATTTTGCCTTGTTTATTAATTTATTCAAGTAAATTTTTAAAAACAGTAACTTTATCTTAGGGCAATATTTAAGATAGAATTAAAGCTATTAAATAAACAGAGAAGAGTATTTTGGATATTAAAGAAACATTGAGTATATTTTTAAGGGGGGCAGATGAACTTTTAGTTGAATCTGAATTGGTTAAAAAATTACAAAAAGGCGGCCCTTTAAGAATAAAAGCGGGGTTTGATCCAACTGCACCAGACCTTCATTTGGGGCATACCGTTTTACTTAATAAGTTGCGGCAGCTTCAGGATTTGGGCCACTATGTTCTTTTTTTAATTGGAGATTTTACGGGGCTAATTGGCGACCCTACTGGAAAAAATGCAACTCGACCACCACTTTCAAAAAATGATGTTTTAAAAAATGCTGAATCTTATAGTAAGCAGGTTTTTAAGATACTGGATAAAAAAAAGACAGAGATTGTTTTTAATTCAAAATGGTTAAATCTTCTTGGCGCAGACGGTATTATAAAGTTAGCTTCAACTCATACAGTAGCAAGAATGCTTGAAAGAGACGATTTTTCTAAAAGGTATAAGGCTAAGCAACCTATAGCAATTCATGAATTCATTTATCCACTCCTTCAGGGTTATGACTCAGTTGAACTAATGGCAGATTTAGAGATAGGTGGGACAGATCAAAAATTTAATTTATTGATGGGACGTGAACTTCAAAAACACTTTAATCAAGAACAGCAGTGCATTTTAATGATGCCATTGCTAGAGGGCTTAGACGGAGTTCAAAAAATGTCTAAATCTTTAAATAATTATATTGGTATAGATGAGCCTCCAGAAATAATTTTTTCGAAATTGTTGTCAATATCAGACGAGTTGATGTGGCGTTATATAGAATTGTTATCATTAGAGCCGGAAAAAAATATCAAAGCTTGGAAGAACAGGGTAAAAGAAGGAGAAAATCCAAAGAATATTAAAGTAGAGTTTGCAAAAGAAATTGTCGCAAGGTTTTATTCTGAAGATGATGCAGAAGCTGCAGAAGTAAACTTTAACGTCAGGCATAGCGGCGGTATACCAGAAAAGTCAGATATGTTAGATATTGATTTGTCTCATTTAACCGAGGAATTTACTGTACCAAAGTTACTTAAACATATTAATTTTGTTGAAAGCACTTCTGAAGCCATTCGATTGATCAAGGGGGGAGGAATAAAAATTGATGGAAAAAAAATAGATAACCCCAAATTAGTTATCGAGCCTGGGGTAAACTTTATTATTCAAGTCGGTAAAAGAAAATTTGCACAAATTAGAACTTAATAACATCCTTCCAATTTATTGAATTTATTGATATAATCCATTTCTGATTTATGGGCCTTGAGCCCATTTTTTTTTATCTAGAACCAATATGATAAGGAGCAATAAATTGACTGATGACCTTGAGTTCTTGATTGATAAAACTGTAACTCAGTTAGGTTTCGAGTTTGTTGATTTAGAAGTCATTAATCATGGTCAATTATTGAGAGTTTATATTGATAAAGATGGATCTGTCAGTATCGATGACTGCGTAGATGTAAGTAATCAGTTAAATCATGTTTTAACTGTTGAGGAAGATATTGATTACGACAGACTTGAAGTTTCTTCACCTGGTGTTGATAGGGTAATAAAAAACTTAAAAGACTTTGACCGTTTTAAAGGTGAAAAAGTAAGAATAAAAGCACATGGTTTAGAAGATGGTAGAAAAAATTTTAGAGGTAATTTAGTAGGAACTAAAGGTAATTTAGTAATTATTGACATTGAGTCTATTTCGGTAGAGATTAACTTTGACAATATTGATAAAGCGCGTTTAGATCCTGATTTATAGATAGTGTTAAGACCGGAGAAAATAAATGAGTCGTGAGATTTTATTACTTGTAGATGCCCTTGCACATGAAAAAAATGTTTCCAAAGATATCATTTTTTCTGCTGTTGAAGAGGCTTTAGCTTCTGCTACAAAAAAGAAATATCCAGATGATGTGGATATCATAGTTGATATTGATCAGGAAACTGGGGAATATAAATCATTTAGAAAATGGACAATTGTTCTCGAAGAATTATTTGAAAATGATCAAGCAGAAATACCCTTGGGTGATGAAAAAGCTAATGGGATGGCTGAAAATGAAATCATCAAAGAACCAATTGATTCAGTAGAATTTGGAAGAATTGGTGCGCAAGCTGCAAAGCAAGTCATACTTCAAAAAGTAAGAGAGGCTGAACGAGAGCAAATATTAAATGAATTTTTAGCTAGAGACGAGAAGCTAGTTTCTGGCCAAATCCGGAGAATGGAAAGAGGAAATGCCATTATAGAAGTTGGTCGGCTTGATGCTGTACTGCCAAGAGATGAAATGATTCCAAAAGAGAATTTAAGAGTAGGCGACCGTGTAAGAGCATTTTTATTGAATATTGATAATAATGTTCGCGGCCCACAATTAGTTCTTTCGAGAAACTCCCCAGAATTTTTAATACGATTATTTGAATTAGAGGTTCCTGAAATAGAAGAGGGATTATTGGAAATTATGTCAGCATCAAGAGATCCTGGTTTACGTTCAAAGATAGCCGTAAAAGCAAACGATCAGAGGCTAGATCCAGTTGGAACTTGTGTAGGAATGAGGGGGTCAAGGGTGCAAGCTGTAACCGGAGAATTAGCTGGAGAAAGGGTTGATATTGTTTTATGGGCACTAGAACCAGCTCAATTTGTAATAAATTCAATGGCTCCTGCTGAAGTATCAAGCATAGTTGTTGATGAAGATAAAAGAAGTATGGATTTAGTTGTAGCTGAAGATCAGCTTGCTCAGGCAATTGGTAGGAACGGTCAAAATATAAGATTAGCATCTGAATTAACTGGATGGGAGTTAAATATTTTAACTGAAGAGCAATCAGAGGAAAAAAACAAAGAGGAGTACACCTCCTCAAGCAAATTATTTATTGAGCAATTAGATGTTGATGAAGATGTTGCTGACATCCTTGTAAAAGAAGGTTTTTCTTCTATAGAGGAAGTCGCCTATGTGCCTATTGAAGAAATGGGCCAGATAGAAGCTCTTGATGAAGATACAGTTAATGAGCTTCGGACAAGAGCTAGAGCTGCAATATTAAAAGATGCTATTTCATCAGAAGAAAAAATACCAGAGCCTGCGGAGGATCTTCTTAGTATGGATGGTATGGATAAAGATACTGCTAAACTATTAGCAGCAAAATCTATAATAACTATGGAAAATCTTGCTGAATTAGCAACTGATGAATTGATTGAATTAGTTCAAATGGATGAAGAAAGAGCAAATACATTAATTATGACTGCTCGCGCACCATGGTTTGTTTAAATAAATTTTTGGAGTTTAATTGTGAAATCAACTGTTGAGAAATTTGCTAGTGAATTAAGTTTACCTGTAGATTTATTGCTAGAGCAATTAAAGGGTGCTGGAGTAAAGAAATTAAGTGCGGGAGATGAATTACTTGAAGATGATAAGGCTGCATTACTAAAATATCTTAAAAAAGAGCATGGCTCATCCCCCACCCTGACAAAAAGTAAAATCACTTTGAATCGAAAACAAAACACAGAAATCAGAAAAACAGATAGTGAAGGAAGAGCTAGAACAATTCAGGTTGAAGTTAGAAAAAAAAGAACAATTGTAAAGCCCGAGCAACAAAAAGCCAGTAAAGAGATTTCTGCTCCAGAAGAAATAGTTGCCGTAGATTCAATAAAAAAAGAAGACACAAAGTCTGAAATAATTGATGATAAAAAGGATGTACAAGCTAAGAGTGAGAATAGCCCTAAAGATAAAAAAGAAGAGATAGCAAAAGAAACTAAAAGTCAGGAAAAAGAAACACAAGACGGCACACTGCACAGACCCGCTTCAAAAGCAGGTGTGAAAGTTGATAAGGAAGTTAAAAAAACAGGTAAGAAAGAACCATGGGTAGACAGAAGCAAACAAAAACGCCCGATAAAAAATAGAAATGGTCAAAATACTTCTGGTTGGCGCTCGCCGAGAAATAGAAACAAAACTAAAGACGAAACTGATGACAAAACTTTTGTAGCCCCGACAGACCCAATAATTCGCGATGTTTTAGTTCCTGAAACAATTTCTGTTTCTGATCTGTCTCACAAGATGTCTGTAAAAGCGACCGAGGTAATTAAAACCTTGATGTCAATGGGGTCAATGGTCACCATTAATCAAGTCTTGGATCAAGATACAGCGATGATTCTTGTTCAGGAAATGGGCCATAACCCTCAGGCAGCAGAAGAAAACGATTTAGAATCTTTTCTAGAAGAAGATCTCTCAGTAGATGTGGTTACTGAAACGCGACCCCCTGTAGTTACTGTTATGGGGCATGTGGATCATGGTAAAACATCTTTACTAGATTATATTAGAACTTCTAAGGTTGCTTCAGGAGAAGCTGGCGGAATCACTCAGCACATTGGTGCATACCACGTTGAAACAGCCAAGGGTATGATTACCTTTCTTGATACGCCAGGACACGCAGCATTTTCTGCTATGAGGGCTAGGGGTGCGCAGGCAACTGATATTGTGATTTTGGTGGTTGCTGCAGATGATGGGGTTATGCCCCAAACAATTGAAGCAATCAATCACTCTAAAGCAGCCGGCGTTCCATTAATTGTTGCGATTAATAAGGTTGATAAACCTGAAGCAAATCTGGAAAAAGTAAAGAATGAGTTATTGACTCATGAAGTTATCCCTGAAGAATTAGGCGGGGATTCTATGTTTACTGAAGTATCAGCTCAAAGCGGACAAGGAATAGATAATTTGCTGGATGCAATATTATTGCAAGCAGAAATATTGGAGCTTAAGGCCCCAATAAATACACCTGCAAAAGGAGTGGTTGTTGAAGGAAGGCTAGATAAGGGCAGAGGGCCAGTTTCTACCCTTCTGGTTCAATCAGGAACAATAAAGCAGGGAGATACCATATTAGCAGGGAATGCATCAGGAAGGATTAGGGCTATGTTAAATGAGGTAGGAAAAAATATAGACTCAGCTGGTCCGTCAATTCCAACAGAAGTAATTGGGTTATCTGACGTTCCAAATGCTGGAGAAGAATTTATTGTTTTAAATAATGAAAAAAAAGCTAGAGAAATTGCATTATTTAGGCAAGGTAAATATAGGGCTGTTAAGCTAGCAAAACAACAGGCATCAAAATTAGAAAATATTTTTGATACGATGACTGAAGAAGAAGCAAAAATATTACCCTTGATTATTAAGGCTGACGTTCAGGGGTCGTATGAGGCCTTATCTGAGTCCCTAGAAAAACTTTCTACAGAAGAAGTTAAGGTAAATGTTATCCATTCAGCGGTCGGGCCGGTAAATGAATCAGACATTAATTTAGCATCTGCCTCGAATGCAGTTCTTTTAGCATTTAATGTTAAGTCTTCAGGCGGTGCAAGAAAATTAGCTGATAATTTAGAGGTCGATGTACGCTATTACAGTATTATTTATGAAGCTGTAGACGAGGTAAAAGCAGCTTTAAGTGGTCTTTTATCTCCAGAACAAAAAGAAAACGTATTGGGGCTTGTTGAGATCAGAGAAACATTTAGTGCCTCTAAAGTTGGAACTATAGCTGGTTGCTTTGTTTTAAATGGCCTAATCAGAAGAAATTCAAGTATCCGGGTATTGCGAGATAGCGAAGTCATTTATGACGGAGCTCTTGATTCGCTTAAAAGATTTAAGGACGATGTAAAAGAGGTTAAGGCAAAACTTGAGTGCGGACTGTCTATTAAAAACTTTAATGATTTAAAGATTGGTGATAATGTCGAGGTATATGAATTAGTTCAGGTTGCAAGAAAACTTTAAAATGGCGAAAGATTACCCTAGAAGCGATCGTATTAGTCAGCAAATAAAAAAAGAATTAGCCCAAATACTGCAGAGTGAAATAAAAGATCCAGCTCTTTATGGGCTTACTGTCTTGGATGTGGATTTATCCCCAGATTTAAAGCACGCTAAGGTTTTTGTGGTTTCAAATCGCTATGATGAGGAAATTTTTAAGGGGATTGATAGGTCTATGAGTTTCATTAGAACTCAACTTTCTAGGCGAATGACCACTAGGGGAATTCCAAAGTTACATTTTGAGTATGACAAGACTATTGATGAAAGCATGAAAATTTCTAAACTTTTATCTGGTGTGCTGCCTAAAACGAAATAAAAATGCAAAAAAAAAGACTAAAGATTAATGTAAACGGTCTTTTACTTCTTGATAAACCACTCGGGTTTTCATCCAATCAGGCATTATCAAAAATAAAATGGTTATTTACCCCTTTTAAAGCCGGGCATACAGGCACTCTTGATCCGATGGCAACTGGTTTACTACCCATTTGTCTTGGAGAGGCTACAAAATTTTCTAGGTTTTTACTTGATGCAGACAAAACATATGAAGCGTTAATAAAATTAGGGTACACAAGCTCCACAGGCGATACTGAGGGAGAAATTGTAAAGAATAAAAACAACGACCTACCAAAACCAGCAGATCTTAAAAAAGTATTAAATAATTTTATTGGTGAAATCAATCAATTACCACCTATGTATTCAGCATTGAAGCACCAGGGTAAGCCCCTATATGCTTTTGCAAGAGAGGGGGTAAATATTCATAGGGAAAAAAGACCTATAGTGATTTATAAATTAGATTTAATGAGCTATGAAAAAGATTTATTAAGAGTTTTAGTTAAGTGCTCGAAGGGAACTTATTTAAGAGTTCTAGCAGAAGATATAGGTGTTGAATTGGGAGTGGGGGGTTATTTAATGGGGTTAAGGCGAACTGAAATTGGGACATTAAACATAAAAGAGTCAATCAGCTTAGAAGCCTTAGAAAAAATGCAAAATGAAGAAAGGCTGCGTTTATTAAGACCGGTTAGTACGCTGACAGCTGGCTTTAATAATATTAGTTTATCGAGGGAAAACGTGGCTCTTATTAAAAACGGACAAGAGTTAATTATCAATAATAAGGAGGCAGGTTATTATTCATTATTTGATAGTTGCGATAATTTTTTTGGTGTTGGAGATTTAAATAAAGATTGCGTATTAAAAGTTAAGAGACTAATGTCTACTCAGAATTAAATGAAATTAAAAACTTATTGTTAATTAAGAAGAATACCGTTAAAATACGCGGTCCCGAGATAGGAGAATAGCATGACAAGTACAGCTGTAGAAAAAGCGAAAGTAGTAAGTGATTTTCAAATAGCGAAAAACGATACAGGCTCACCTGAAGTTCAGGTGGCTTTAATTACTGATCGTATAACTTATTTAACTGAGCATTTTAAAACTAATGCTAAGGATCATCATTCACGAAGAGGTTTATTAGCTCTTGTGAGTCAGAGACGAAAGCTTCTTGATTACTTAAAGCGTAAGAATTTAGATAGATATCAAGATTTGATTAAGCGTCTTGGTATAAGAAAATAGTTATTAAGTTTAAAGTTTAAGGCCGATTCAAGCATTAAGAGATTTAATGTAATCGGCTTTTTTTGTGTTTAAATTGTTTTCATTATTAAGTAGTGAATAATGAATTTGAGAAAAGGATATATATAAATGTTTAATAAAGTTAAAAAAAGTGTCAAGTTCGGCGAACATAATCTGGTAATAGAAACTGGTGAAATTGGCCGTCAGGCAGACGGAGCTGTAATGGTAAGTTATGGCGATACAGTGGTATTAGTGACTGCTGTTGGGAATAAAATTGCAAGAGAAGGCCAAGAATTTTTCCCACTAACTGTTGATTATCAAGAGAAAAATTATGCGGCTGGAAAAATTCCAGGTGGCTTCTTCAAGAGAGAGGGAAGACCAAGCGAAAAAGAAACATTAACCTGCAGATTGATTGATAGACCATTAAGGCCACTATTTCCAGATAATTTTTACAATGAGATTCAGATTGTAGCAACAGTGGTGTCATCTGATAGTGAAATTGATTCAGATGTGCCAGCTATCATTGGTGCTTCCGCTGCTTTAGCAATCTCAGGAATACCTTTTCATGGGCCAGTTGGTGCAGCAAGAGTGGGTTATTTAGACGAGAAATTTGTAATTAATCCAACTAAAACTCAGCTTGAAAAAAGTGAGTTAGATTTAGTTGTAGCTGGAAGTGATTCAGCTGTGTTAATGGTAGAATCAGAAGCAAAGGAATTGCCTGAAAAAGTAATGCTTGATGCAGTATTGGAAGGCCACAAGGCTATGCAACCTGTAATTAAAATGATTAATGACTTTGCAAAGGAAGCTTCAAAAGAGCCTTGGGATTGGTCAGCACCAGTACCAGACAAAGAATTAATTAGTAAAATTGAAAAAGTTGCTTTAAATGATTTAGAAAAAGCCTTTGCTATTAAATCAAAAAGTGATCGTTCAGAAAAAATAAATGAAATAAAAGATAAAGTTCTTCAAGCACTTGTAACAGACGATACAAAAACATCTCAATTAAACCAAATTAAAGACGAATTGCATAATTTGGAAGCAAAAATAGTTAGAAATAAGATTTTAGATGGAGAGTCAAGGATTGATGGAAGAGACACTCGAACAGTAAGACCGATTGAAATTAGAACTGGAGTACTTCCAAGGGCTCACGGATCAGCATTATTCACTAGAGGTGAAACTCAAGCATTAGTAGTTGCTACTCTTGGTACAGGGCGCGATGAACAAATTATTGACGCGTTACAGGGTGAATATAAAGATCGATTTATGTTGCATTATAATTTTCCTCCATACGCAACCGGTGAAACTGGACGTGTCGGCACACCAAAGCGTCGAGAGATAGGCCATGGTAAATTAGCAAAAAGAGCATTATCTGCAGCACTGCCATCTTCAGAAGACTTCGATTACACTATTAGGCTGGTATCAGAAATTACTGAATCTAATGGCTCGAGTTCAATGGCTTCTGTTTGTGGTGGGACAATGGCAATGATGGATGCAGGTATTCCTGTTAAAGATCATGTTGCTGGTATCGCAATGGGCTTAATAAAAGAAGACAATCGTGTTGCTGTTCTTACTGATATATTGGGAGATGAAGATCATCTGGGTGACATGGACTTTAAAGTTGCAGGAACAGATAACGGTATAACTGCTCTACAAATGGATATAAAGATTAATGGTATTACAACAGAAATTATGCAGGTGGCTCTTAGTCAGGCAAGAGAGGGAATTGATCATATTCTGAAAATAATGAAAAAAGAGCTTAAGGGAAGTCGTGAGAAAATGTCACAATTTGCTCCACAAATTATTACCTTAAAAATTCACCCTGATAAAATAAGAGACGTTATTGGCAAGGGAGGCGCTGTTATTAAAGGTTTAGCTGCCGATACAGGCGCTACAATCGATATTGACGATAGTGGCTTAATAAAAATTGCTTGTACCAGTGCTGAGTCTGGAGAAGATGCTCTTGCCAGAATTAAAGAGATTACAGCTGACGTAGAAGTAGATCAAATATATGACGGGACTGTTATTAAAATTCTCGACTTTGGCGCAATAGTTTCATTGTTGCCTGGAAAGGATGGTTTATTACACATTTCTCAAATTTCTCATGAGAGAATTAAAGCTGTAAAAGACCATTTATCAGATGGAGATAAAGTTAAAGTTAAGGTAATAGAAGTTGACGATAAAGGCAGGGTTAGAGTAAGTGCAAAAGCTTTAATTGATGCGCCTGAAAAAGAAGCTCCAACTTCAACTGAAGATTAGATTTAAAAAATGCCGTTAATTAACGGCAAACTTCTAAGCATAAAAAGCCCAATATATTTGGGCTTTTTATTATGCTAATTGCTTTTCTTTTATTTCTTCGAGTGTTTTGCAGTCAATACATAATGTTGCCGTAGGGCGAGCTTGAAGTCTTTTTAGGCCAATCTCTTCACCACAACCATTACAATATCCATACTCATCTTCATCAATATTTTTTAGAGTATCATCTATTTTTTTTAAAAGCTTACGCTCTCTGTCTCTATTTCTAAGTTCAAGTGCCATATCTGATTCTTGGCTTGCTCTATCGTTAGGGTCCGCATAAGCTGTAACATCTGATTGCATGTGACTAACAGTTCTATCGGTATCATGTCCCAGCTCTAGCTTCCAATCATTTAATACTTTTTTGAAATGTTTGGTTTGGGTTTTATTCATATACCTTTCATTGGCTCTAGGGTTATATGCCTTGAATGTTTTAAGACTATTAGCCGCAGGTTTCTTACTAATGGCTTTTTTAGCCGCAGGTTTCTTACTAATGGCTTTTTTAGCCGCAGGTTTCTTACTAATGGCTTTTTTAGCCGCAGGTTTCTTACTAATGGCTTTTTTAGCCGCAGGTTTCTTACTAATGGCTTTTTTAGCCGCAGGTTTCTTACTAATGGCTTTTTTAGCCGCAGGTTTCTTACTAATGGCTTTTTTAGCCGCAGCCATAGCTTTTTCCATAAGTGATTTTTTTTGTACCATAAATATCCCTAAATTAAAATTTGGCAGAGAGGATTCTACACTTTTTAGTCACCAATGAAAACCCTGTTACATAAGCTTTTGAGCTGTAAGTGTGTTCTCCATCAATGTAGCTACAGTCATAGGGCCAACTCCGCCTGGGACAGGTGTAATAAAAGCGGCTTTTTTGCTCGCTACATCAAATTCAACGTCACCCACTAACTTATTATTAATTCGATTGATGCCTATATCGATTACAATTGCATCCTTTTTTATCCATTCTCCTCTTACTAGGTTTTGTCTTCCAGCTGCAACAACGACTAAATCTGCTTGTCGAACCTTTCCTTCTAAGTCTTTTGTTTTACTGTGGCATGAAGTAACGGTACATTTCTCAAGTAATAACTCCAATGCCATTGGACGTCCGACATTGTTTGAAACTCCCACGATTGTTGCATCAAGACCTTCTAAGTTAATTTTCGAGGCTTTAAGCATTTTTATAACACCATATGGTGTACAGGATCTTAACTTTGGTTGTCTGATTGCAAGTAAACCAATATTAAATGGGTGGAAACCATCAACATCTTTTTTAGGGTTTATGGCATTAATAATTTTATTATCATCAATGTGATCCGGAAGTGGGGACTGAATTAATACCCCATCAATGTCTTGGTTTGAATTAATTTCTTTAATTAGTGTTAATAGATCTATTTCAGTAATGGATGTATCAAAATCGTAGGAGATAGATTTTATTCCTACTTTTTCACATGCAAGTTTTTTATTTTTAACATATACATGAGAGGCAGGATTAGTACCAATTAATATAACAGCTAAGCAAGGGTGCCTTTTACCTAGATTCGACCTTTTTTCTATTTCTTGCTTAACTTCATCAAGAAGTATATTTGCTATTTTTTTTCCATCTATGATTTGAGCTACCATAAGTAAATATATTATTAAAAATTTAAAAAACTTATCTTATCTTAATTTCTTTATTCAGAGCGCCTTTTTTTTAAAGAAATACTTAATACTTCAGTAAGTAAAACTTATAAACTAAAATGCGTGTAAAATAATATATTTGACCAAACAACCTATTTACGCTATATTTGCGCGTTCGGGGTGTAGCGTAGCCTGGTAGCGCGCCTGCTTTGGGAGCAGGATGTCGGGAGTTCGAATCTCTCCACCCCGACCATTTATAAACAAGTAAAGTAAGCCCGATTTAGCTTTATTTGATAAGTTAGCTGCCCGTAGCTCAGTTGGATAGAGCATCTGCCTTCTAAGCAGAGGGTCACAGGTTCGAATCCTGTCGGGCAGGCCAATTTTTGGTGGCTGTAGCTCAGTTGGTAGAGTCCTGGATTGTGATTCCAGTTGTCGTGGGTTCGAGCCCCATCAGCCACCCCATTTATGAGTTATTAATTTATGAAATCATTATTCAATTTTTTTTTAATTTTTTTGTTTTCAGCGAATATATCTGCTAATGAAAAAATTTTTTTTGAAAACGATAGTTTTATAGGAACAATTTTTTTATGGTCAGTAAAGAATTCTGGCTCTAAAACTAAAGCTTTTGTATCATTTAAAATAAAAAAATATTTAACGGTAAAGAAAATAAAATTCTATTCTCAATATCTAGAATACGACTGCGGAGCATCGAAACCAATAATTTTGGAAGAAAAGCTTACTTCTGATTCACTTGGATTCGGAGAACGAGTTTACGACCAAAGAGCATTACAAAAAATAAGAAAGGAAGTAGAAAAGTCATACCCAAGTTTTTACGAAGAAATTTGCATATAAAATTAATTAATTTCCTCTCCCCTCATAAAGTATTTTCCAGCCATCAATTTTTTTAATCCATATTTGCGTTTTATGCATTTTACTAGCAGTTAAGTTACTTTTATATTCTTGATCAAAATTTACTAATACCATTTCATTTTCAATATTTGGGTACTCAAATATTGAAATATTACTTAGCTTTATGGATATATTCTTAGACTTGTTAATTACATTTTTTTTCTTTATTGTCCAATTTTCGTATGAATGATTGTTATACATTGAATTTTTTTCATAAAATTTAATGTAACTATTAAAATCTTTTTTTACCCAGTGTTTTTTCCAACTCTCAACTTTATTTAAAATAGTTTGGTTATAATCAATTAAAGCATTGGAGTCTTTTAAACTTTTGTAAGAAATAATAATTGGAGTATTTGGAGTATTTAAGATATTAGAAATTTTTTTTAAATCATGGTTTGAAAGAACAATGCAGCCATCACTTGATTGGGGTGCTCGTGAATAAGTATTTTGAGGTGTTCCGTGAATCCATATGCCTGATCCAGTGTATTTATTTAACTTATCGTATGCATTTGGGTAATTAATCCTATAGGCTCCATCTCCATATAAATCTGGAAGCTTTCTTTTAATTTTATTTTTTAAAAAATACATACCAACAGGAGTTCTCTTGTCCCCTTCGTATTTTTTATCAAAACCATTCTTTCCAATACTTACATAATGGTCGGAATTAAATACTAAGCGTCCATTATCATTTTTGTAGGTAAATAACCTAGAACTTTTTACATCAACATATATCAAATATTTATATTTATGGCTTAATTGAAGATTAAAATCTGGAGATACATTTTGACTATTTTGAAGGTAATTTTTAATTCTTCGTGAAGCTTCTTCTTTAAAATCATTAACTACATCAGGGTTTGATTTGTTGACCCTGCCACCAAAATAATTGAGATCACCAGAGCGTGCTGTTAAGAGATCACCATGAATTAAATGCGCTAGTTTAAAATTAGGAACCTGTTGGATTAAAGTATTAATATTATTAATTGCCTCGTTTATGTCACCTTGTGATATTTTATCGAGACTCATGATTAGAAGTTCTTCAGGAAGGGGCTCAGCTATCTCTTCTGCTTCTAAAGCTTTAAGGTTTGTACAAAATAACAAGAAAAATAAAAAGATGTATCGCATATGGTTAAATCAAGTTTGTTTAGTATTTTTATCCGGAAAATTCTTCGATGATTTTCCAATCGTCTGATTGAAATTCAAAAAATAAAGTCTTTTTAGATTTTTGTTGGTATCCAGTAGATTTGTACTCTTGGTAAAATACAGCATGTATTATGTCTTTTTCAAATTTTAATTTTATATTTGAGATATTTATAGATATATTTTTTTTATTTACAATTCTATCTCTTCTATAGTTTTCCCATTGATTTTGGTTCATTTGATTTGGATATTTGAAATTTTCAGAATAGGAGTCGAAGTATAAGTCTAAATCTTTATCTTCCCATGAAGTCTTCCATGCCTCTATTCTCTTTATTATATTTTTTTTATCAGTTGATTTACTTCGAGTTATTATTACAATATTTTCTTTCTCTAGTTTTCCTATAGCAATAGATTTTTCATTTGTATTTGGTCTGTAGTTAAAAAGCTCAGTAATTAGTTTTAGTTTATTCTTAGCAATTTTATTATCTTTATCAATCTCAAATGCCATATTATATGCATTGGTAGCCATTTGCGTATAAATATCCCCTAGGTTTACATGTGCAACAGAGTAACTTGAATTAGTTTTTATCGCTTTTTCTAAAGTTTCTTTAGCAAGATCTAACTCCTGCCGTTCTGCATATATAACTGCTAAGTTATTATAAGGTTCGGGAAGATTCGGGTGCCTATTTATTAAGTCATTATAAGTATTAATTGCCTCATCAATTTGATTAACTTTTGCTTCTGTCACACCTTTGTAAAAAAGTAGTCTAGGTTCTCCAGGAGAAGACCTGAGTCTTTTTTTTATTTTCTCGAGAGCTACAAAAGGTCTTTCATTGATTAAAGTTAGTATAGATTCCATATCACTTTGTTCGTTTGCTAAAACTAGCATTGGAAAAACCAATAAAAAAATAATTATTTTTTTCAAAATTTTATGAAAAACTCCAATTGATCACTCCAATGTTATAAATGTAATATATAAAAAAGTTACAACTAATTATAAACCATTAAAAGTATGTTAAATGATTTATTATAAGCAGTGTTTATGTATATTTTTAATGCATTTTGAGTGAAAAAAAACTAATGGAAAAAATTCTATTAACATTTGCAATAAGAGCAATTTCGATATTAATTACAATCTCATCATTGTATTTAGTCACAGAATTATTAAATCCAGCTGAGACTGGAAAGTATTACAACATTTTAACTTGGATGTTATTCGTTTCTTTTTTTGTTAGGTTTGGTTTTGATAAAACAATAATTAAACTTAAAAATCAATTAAATTGCAATAGTGTTGACTTATATAAGAAACTTTTCTTTATTCAGCTAACAATCTATGGTTTATTTTTATTTTTATTAACATTTTTTTGGGAATTTAACAGTTTACAAATATTAGGAGATTATTCTTACATATTTATAGTTCTTGCATCTGTTATTTTTTATTCTAATAATCTTTTAATCTCTGGTTACCTTACTGCAGCCGGTAAACCTGGGCTGGGTAACTTTTTTGCTGTTGGGCTGTTGCCATTAATATTTATAATTTTTATGTTATCTAGTTATTATGTTTTCAATAAAGATATTAATTTGAATTATTTGTCTAGATTATATTTTTATTCAGGTTTTGTAGTGTTTATCGCTGTTAATTTTGTCATTTATTATTTTAATCAGCAGATTGATAAGTCTAAGAATGTTTTTAAAATGAATAAAATAATATTTACTGAGTCTGGCCATGTTTGTATTTATGAGGGGTTAAATTTTAGTTTAGACTGGTTTGTATTTTTCTTGGGAGCGATATTTATATCGGCCGAAGCAATAGGCGAGTTACATATTTTTGCGCGGCTTACTTTTTTTATTGCAGTTCCGATGGCGGTTATGGGTACAATAGTCGCTCCCATATATGCAAAATATTTTCAAAAAGATTCAAAACTAATCCAAGAAACTATATATATCAGCGCCTCTATTTCAACGTTACTCTCAATTATTGTAAGTATTCTTATGATACTTTTTTCATATGAAATTTTAACTTTATTTGATATTAATAATTCAGAAAATCATGATTTATTTTATTTTTTTATAATTGTACAGTTATTGCATGTTATTTTTGGAGCCAATGACTATGTTCTGAAGATGTTTGGTAGGGCATCAGTTATGAGATCAATAACATTTTGGTCTTTTCTTGCCACAATTATTATATTCTTTTTTATTAATCTCTATAGTACTTTACTAGCCGTACCTTTATCCCTTATTTTTGGTCTGCTAGTTAAAAATATGTCTGCAAACTATTATATTTATAAAAAATATAAATTAATTTGTTTGCCATCTTTATATTTAATAAAAGACTTAGCTTTTTTAAGACTAAAAAATATTGATAATACTTTTAAGAAGTTTAAATTTTAGTTAGCATAATTTCAATTATCAATAATTGCTTCTTAAAGTTATAATAGGTTAAATATTTTTCAAAAATTTCATAATTTACGAGGTGAGAAATGACTAAGCTTTTAAAAAAAGCACTTGTTTTGGGTGGGGGTGGGTTTATTGGCTCTCATCTTGTCAGAAGGTTAAAAAACGAGGGTTATTGGGTTAGAGCTGTTGATTTGAAGTACCCAGAGTACTGGCAAACAGAAGCTGATGATTTTATTCAAGGAGACCTTAAAGAGAAAGAGGTGTGTAAACAGGCTTTGGATCAACAATTCGATGAAGTTTACCAATTAGCTGCAGACATGGGTGGAGCAGGGTTTATATTTACGGGTGAAAATGATGCAGACATTATGCATAATAGTTGTATGATAAATTTGAATATATTAGAGGCATGCAAAACCCAAAAAGATAAAAATATTTTTTATAGTGGATCTGCTTGTATGTACCCAGAACACAATCAGCTGGACCCAGAAAACCCAAATTGTTCAGAGGAATCAGCTTATCCTGCAAACCCAGATTCTGAGTATGGCTGGGAAAAGCTATTCTCAGAGAGACTATATCTCGCCTATTTACGTAATTATGGTTTTAATTCGCATATTGCTAGGTACCATAATATTTTTGGTCCCTACGGGACCTGGGATGGAGGAAGAGAAAAGGCTCCGGCAGCAATATGTAGGAAGGTTGCATTATGTGATGCTAGCGATCAAATTGAAATATGGGGTGATGGCGAGCAAACTCGATCTTTTTTGTATATAGACGAGTGTTTAGATGGGACAACAAGGCTTACAAGATCAAATCTATCTGGCCCCTTTAATATTGGCTCAGAAGAGATGGTTACAATTAATGGATTAGTAGATATTGTTGCTGAAATTGCAGGAAAAAAAATTACTAAATCTCATATTGATGGACCATTGGGTGTAAGAGGGAGAAACTCTGATAATAAGTTGATACACGAAAGATTAAAATGGAAGCCCACCCAACCACTTATTAAAGGCCTTGAATTAACTTATGACTGGATTGATAGTCAAGTAAAGGCAAATAAATGAGCACTCTATCAATTATTTTACCTACTCATAATGAAGTCAAATCACTTGGGCACGTAATTGAAAGCTGGAACAATTATTTAGTAAAAAAAAGTATCAAGCACGAGTTTGTTGTGTGTGAAGATGGAAGTACTGACGGCACGAAGGAATTAATAATACTTTTATCAAAAAAATACCCAATAAAAAATGAGTCTTCGATTGATAGAAGAGGCTATGGTGGCGGAGTTTTGTCAGGTATAAAAGCAAGTAAATATAAATATTTATTATGTATAGATAGCGATGGACAATGTATGCCTGATTCCTTTGATATTTTCTGGAAAAACAAAGAAACTTCAGATATATCAATTGGTATTAGAGATCCTCGAATGGATCCAATTATAAGAAAAGTCTATTCTTTTTTATTTTTTATTCTCCATAGATTTCTTTTTATCTCTAATATTAAAGATCCAAGCTGCCCTTATATCCTCGCAAAAAAAGAAGTATATTTAAAATTAGTACCTTATTGTAGCTATATGGTTGAGGGTTTTTGGTGGGGGTATATAGGCGCAGCACTAAAGCTTAGAATGAGTATAAGTCAATATTCAATTAAACATTTCCTACGGTATGACGGATCAAGTGTTGTTTATAAGCCAAGCAAGATGCCTTTAATTATCGTAAGAAACATAATTGGTTTAATAAAATTAAGATTTAGCTAATTTTGAGACACTTCATACTTTATTTTGCAATAGGTCTAACTTGTGTGCTCATTGAAGTTTATCTATACAAATTATTAATATTACAAATCAATTTTTATATAGCGAATATAATTGCAATATTTCTAGCATCTATTTTTTCTTTTTTAATGAATTTAAATTTTAATTTTAAGAGAGACGATCAAAAATTAACAAGATATATAAAATTTATTTCTGTAATAATCTTTGGCATGGTTCTTTCAACTTTATTATTAAAAATTATGTTTATTTATTATGACCCAATAATTGCAAAATATATAACAATTCCGATTGTGGCATTTTCTCAATTTTTATCTAATAAATATTGGACATTTAGGAAAATTAAAAATTAATTTTTAGCTCATGAATAATATTGTAAGAACACCTGACTATATATTTTATAGCATCTTAGCTATAGCAAACATTTTTGCTTATAGCTTTATTGAGCCTCATTTCCAATTATTTGATTCTGCTTTATTCAAATTACAACTAATTTATCCAACACAAGGCTGGCTTCCATATAAAGATTTTGTATTTATATATCCATTTGGCCCATCTTTACTATCATTATTTATTGATAAGTTATCTTTTGGGGTCTTCAATCTAATAACATTTGTATGGCCAATTCATTTTCTCCTTCAATTGGTGATAGTTGAACAAATACGAAAAATCTATTCAGATCAAAATATTCATACGATAGTTACAATACTCGTAATTGAAACTCTGTTTATAGCTAAATTGGGGGGTGAACCTTTCTCGGTATTGCTAACCTTCATCTTATGTTTAGAATATTTTACAACCTATCAAACTAAGAAGATTACCTGGAAAATATTTGCTTATTCAATTCTCCTTTGTTTTGTAAGGTGGGATAGATTAGTATTTTGCCTAGGTATTCTGTTTTTATATAGAGCATTTTGTAAAATAAAAGGTGTAGATTTCGAAATCACTCATACAGCTAAATTATTTTTAATTAGTTTGAGCGCAATATTACTTTTAATTTCATCTTTTTTTATTTATGGAAATGAAAATTTTTATAATGTCATGCAATATGTATTTTTTGACCCTTTTATAATTGCTAAATTCAGAAGCCTCCCATTTAAATGGGATAATAATATTTTAAGTATTTTAAATATTTATTACTTTATATTATTAGCCTATATTTTAGTTGGCTGCTCTTTAATTAAAGAAAAATTTAATGATCGTAAAGTTTTTTTTTATTTTTTAGGAATTTCTCTTTTTATTCCTACACTTTCTAGGTCAGACGTAGGTCATTTTCTACCTTTTTATATATCAAGTCTTTTTTTAATTTACTCGTTGCCTTCATTCTTTAGCAGGTTTTATTTAAAAAGTAAGAAATTAATTCTTTCGATAAATGGAATTTTTTGTTTTTTTATAATCTTTATTTTTAGTTTTTTAATCACGCAAAGTCAAGTTGAAAATACTTGTAACAGTTTTAATGATTTGAAATATGGCTATAAAAGTATCTTTGTTGGTAACTCCCAATATGATGATTTTAATATTAATTATCCATACCTTTACTTACAAAATATTAATTTAAAGCCTGCAACTAAATATATTAGCGATGAACCTGGAATTCAGAATAACTGTGATAGGGCTCAAGAGATTATAAAAGACTTAGATATGGCGCCTAAACCCTCAATATTTTATCTCAATAAAAGTATATTAATAGATAAAAATAATGTTAATCAATATAAAAATTGTGGATTACTTGAGCAGTATTTTTCTGAAAAAACTAAAACTATTGGTCATTGTGAGATTAATCAAAGTCAAATAGAGGTCCGAATTAGTTATGAAAGATAGTCAGTTAATTAGATATAGTCGTCATATTTTATTACCTGAAATTGAATATGAAGGACAGCAAAAATTACTTGATAGTCACTGCCTTATTATCGGTGCAGGGGGTCTTGGCTCACCTGTATCAATGTATCTAGCCGCATCAGGGATAGGAAAGTTAACTATATGCGATTTTGATAAAGTTGACCTGTCTAACCTGCAAAGACAATTACTTCATAATCAAGATTCACTCGGTATGAATAAATCTTTGTCAGCAAAGAAAAATTTAGAAAAGATTAACTCAGATATTGAAATTATTTCGATAACTAAGAAGCTAGACGTTAAGAAAATGGAAGAACTTTCTAAAAATGCAAATATTATTATTGATTGTTCAGATAATTTCAAGACTAGATATGCTCTAAATCAAATTGCTTTTAATCAAAGAAAGCCGCTAGTCTCTGGGGCTGCAATTAAGTTTGATGGCCAAGTAAGCATATACGATTTTAGGGATTCAAACAGCCCTTGTTATAACTGTTTGTTCCCCAACACAGATGAAGAGTTAGAAGTTAGATGCGCTGATCACGGTGTTTTTTCACCACTTGTAGGGATAATTGGCGCATGTCAGGCAGCTGAAGCAATGAAATTGTTACTGAATATTGGAAAGTCTTTAAACGGCCATCTATTATTAATTGACCAAAAAGAATTAAAATGGAGACTATTAACTATAAAAAAAGATAAAAATTGTTTAGTATGTTCAAGATAGTTTAATCAGTTATTTTCTTCATATCAGGCATGTTAATATTGTCACTTAAATAAGAATAAGAATTCAATGAAAGAAGAGTTAGAAAAATCATTTAGTCCTAAAGATATTGAGGGAAAATGGTATCAATTCTGGGAATCTAAAGGTTACTATAAGATTGGTTTAGATTTAAAGAATCCAAAATCATTCTCAATTCTGCTACCCCCTCCGAATGTTACTGGAACCCTTCACATGGGGCACGGATTTAATCAGACTCTGATGGATATTTTGACGAGATATCATCGTATGAGTGGAGCAAATACTCTTTGGCAGCCTGGGACTGATCATGCTGGAATTGCAACGCAAATCGTAGTTGAAAGACAATTAGACCAAGAAGGTATTTCTAGGCATGAGCTAGGCCGAGAAAAATTCATTGAGAAGGTATGGGAATGGAAAAACTTCTCTGGTGGAAAAATTACAAAGCAAATGAGAAGATTAGGAACTTCTCCTGACTGGTCGAGAGAACGCTTTACAATGGACGAAGATCTCTCTAAGGTCGTAACAGAATCTTTTGTTAAGCTCTATCAGGACGGACTTATTTACCGTGGCAAGAGATTGGTTAATTGGGATGTTCAGCTGCAGACAGCAGTATCAGATTTAGAGGTCATTCAAGAGGAAGAGCCAGGTTCTTTATGGCATATTAACTACCCGTTAATTAATCACAAAAATAGTTTTCTTACTGTAGCGACTACTCGGCCTGAAACAATGTTGGGTGATGTTGCGTTAATGGTTCACCCAGAAGATAAGAGGTACAAAAAATATATTGGGCAATCTGTGCTCCTACCTTTAATGAATAGGGAAATTCCTATTATTGCAGATGAATATGTTGATCCAGATTTTGGTACGGGGGTTGTGAAGGTCACTCCAGCCCATGATTTCAACGATTATGCTGTAGGGCAAAGACATAACTTACCTACTATTAATATATTAACTCTTGGGGGCTTTATAAATGAAAATGGATCTTCGGTATATGAGGGGCTTGAGAGATTCGAAGCGAGAAAAAAGATTATCATTGATTTAGAAGCAGAATCTTTTTTAGCTAAAACAGAAAAATATACAATTAAAATTCCAAGAGGGGATAGAACGGGTTCGATTATTGAGCCAATGTTGACTGATCAATGGTTTGTAGCGACCACAAAAAAAATAAAAAATGGGAAAAGTATTTCAGAGGAAGCTCTAGAGGTTTTTAAAAAAGGCGAAATTAAATTTTATCCAGCAAACTGGATCAACACATACAATCAATGGTTAAATAATATTCAAGATTGGTGTATTTCAAGGCAATTATGGTGGGGACATCAAATACCAGCATGGTATAGCGATGATGGAAGGATTTATGTAGCACATTCTTTAAAAGAAGCTCAAGAGTTAGCTAAAAATGATGGGTATAGTGGCGACTTAAAAAGGGATCAAGATGTCTTAGATACCTGGTTTTCATCAGCAATGTGGCCATTTTCTACTCTAGGCTGGACTCCAGATTATCCAAATAAAAGTAATAAAGAGTTGGACTTATATTTACCATCATCTGTTTTAGTGACTGGTTTTGATATTATTTTCTTCTGGGTTGCGAGGATGGTAATGATGACCAAACATATTACGGGAAAGATTCCTTTTAAGCATGTGTATGTTCATGGATTAATCCGCGACTCTGATGGAAATAAGATGAGTAAGTCTAAAGGTAATGTTTTAGATCCAATAGACCTAATAGATGGAATCTCCCTAGATGATTTAGTTAAGAAGAGAACAATGGGCCTTATGAATCCAAAACAGGCCGATTCTATTATAAAAAAAACTAAAAAAGAATTTGCAGAAGGAATAAAGCCATACGGAACTGATGCACTTCGTTTTACATTTGCAAGTCTTGCAAGCCCTGGTAGAGACATTAAGTTCGACCTTCAAAGGTGTGAGGGCTATAGAAATTTTTGTAATAAATTATGGAATGCAGCGCGCTTTGTTTTAATGAATTGTGAAGAACAAGACAATGGTTTTGAAGAATGTACCGATGGGTATCTGGAATTTTCACAAGCTGATCGATGGATAGTAAGCGAATTACAAATTACTTTAGATAAAATACATAAAGCTTATGAAGAATATCGGTTTGATTTATTATCTCAAGAGATTTATCGGTTTATTTGGGATGAATATTGTGATTGGTATTTAGAGTTAGCAAAAATTCAAATCCAAAACGGAACAGAGGCTCAGAAACGAGCAACTAGAAGAACCTTAATTACTTCTTTAGAAGTCATTTTAAGGGTCAGCCATCCTTTAATACCATTTATAACTGAAGAAATATGGCAAACTGTTGCCCCGCTTGCAAAAATAAATGCACCATCTATTATGTTGCAAAAATATCCAACAGCACAATTAAATAAAATAGATAAAGATTCTATTAGTTGGATGGCGCCCTTAAAAGAGATGGTTGAAAACTGTAGAAGTTTGAGGGGTGAGATGAATATCTCCCCAGCTCAAAAAATTCCTTTAGTTGTTGAGGGTGATGAGAAAATTTTTAATACATATAAGGATTATATAAAAGGATTAGCAAAATTATCAGAAGTCGAGGTGGTAAAAAAAATACCAGACCAAGATGCTCCTGTTGCGATTATTAACAATTTTAAATTGATGCTAAATATTGAGGTTGATAAAGAGGCGGAATTGTTAAGGCTGACAAAAGAATTAAATCAGCTCGATATTCAAATTACAAAAGCTCATGGCAAGTTAAATAATAAAAATTTTGCTTCAAAGGCCCCAAGAGAAGTTATAGAGCAGGAAGAAAAAAGACTTAAAAGCTTCAGTCTTTTAAGAGAAAAGCTTCAATCACAATATGAAAAATTAAATAGTTAATTTTTTGTAATATAGAAAGTAGTTATTTTATTAAGTGTTTCGCTCGAGTTAATTCTATGTCCAGTATTCTCACAAAAAGCTGCAAAATCTTTGGTAGCATTTTTATCAGTTGTTTGAATTTTAAGTATCTGCCCGGATTTGAGCGAGTTTAAACCTCTTTTGCAATGCAAAATAGGCAGAGGACATTTTAGTCCCCTGGCATCTACTATGGCGTCAAATTTCATATTTTATATATGAAGATTTAAGTGCTGTAAGGCTTAACATCACCAGGGTTCCTTAACATCTTGTTAACTTCTCCCAAATGAAGCTCTTCAGTATGAATCATTTGCCTTGCATACTCTTCAAGCATTACTGACTCTCCCTGAACTAATTTAAGGAGGTCTTTGTATGAATTAAGTGAAGCAGTCTCATGCTCTAAAGATTCTCTTAATATATTACCAATATCATGATTGTGAGTTTCAAGTAATCTTCCTATTGCAAGAGACGGGTGTCCCCCAAGATTAGTAATTAACTCTCCTGCTTGATTGGCATGAGTTAGTGACTCTGTGGCCTGACCCCTTAACCAACTGATAATTGGAATCCTGTTGTATCCATATACCATTAAAGCGTAATGTGTGTATATTACTACTCCAGCGAGTTCCATTTCTAAAATTTTGTTAAGTGACCCAATAACTTTTGTGTTATCTGTCATTTTTTTTCTCCTGTATTATTATTAATTATTTATTACTGAGGTAAAAATATCATAAAAATATAGATAGTGTTGTAATGAGAATTATTTGCAATATGCTTATATAAATCTAGCAAAGAATGCAAAAATATTCATTCCAGCCATAAGGAGTATTGACCAAAAAGTAAACCTCATACCTTGAACTCTTTTTGTTTTATCGGTGCCAGGTGTTGTAAATGATTTAGCATGTAAAAATCGGCCGACAAATAATAAGCCGCCTAATATGAAAACTATCAATGGATGAATTTTATTAATCTCAAGACAACATAATAATATTAAACCTAAGGGAACGTATTCAATAAAGTTTGCTTGAGCTCTAATGGACTGCTCAAGATCCTTATGACCCTTATGACCAATAGAAACTTTATGCTGCCTTCTCAATTTAATAACATTTTTAGATAATTTGTAGAAAATTAGTGAAAGAAATGAAGCGTAAAGGGCTGTGATTGTGAGCA
>Ga0209384_1000098_pt1 | contig 60611 bp, 56 predicted proteins | sample CoawatmetaG05DNA_FD_187511 | JGI IMG/M metagenome (GOLD analysis project Ga0209384, IMG submission 187511) | Marine microbial communities from the West Antarctic Peninsula - Coastal water metaG058-DNA (SPAdes) (version 2) | ecosystem: Environmental > Aquatic > Marine > Coastal ... | reverse complement strand
AGTTTTGAGAATTTTATAAGAAATAATAATTCATTAAAAAATGGTGTTTACTTATTTAACGGATTAAATACTAATAAGATGATTCAAGAATTATTTAAAATAGATTATAACAATATTAATAATATTATATGAAATTAATTAACAGGCTTATTTATTTTTTTGTTGGACTCTCAATAGGTTTGATTTTTTTAGCTTTTTTATTTCAGAAAAAGAAAACAAAGTTTAATTACCTACCTAATTCAAGAGTAATTAATGACATTAGTAGTAAGAGTTTTCATTATTCACCTAAACTACTTACTGCAATTGCTAAAAATAAAATAACAACTTCTAGAGTTCAGGAAATTGTAAAATTCGGAGAAGTCAATTTCTCGAAAAGTAATACTAAATTAGATAGTTGTAATATTTATATAATTGAAACAAAAATAGATCAAATAAATTATTCTGTAGAATTAGAGAATTGCAAAAATGAAGTTAAGATTATTAGCTATACTTTAGAATAATTCTTTCTTCTATTTATTTCTTTACTAAATAGTGATAATTCTCTGGAAGTTTGACCACCAACTGATTTGTTCTCGTCTGCCCTTCTTAGTAGATATGGAATAACATCCTTTACAGGCCCAAAAGGTAAATATTTAGCTACGTTGTAACCAAGATGAGATAAATTATAACTGATATGATCACTCATCCCATATAGTTGACTAAACCAAACCTTACCATCATTAACAGGGATTTTATGATTACTCATATACTTAATTGCTAGAGTATTACTTTGTTCATTATGACTTCCAATAAAAATTGAAAATAAATTAATATTATTAAAAATATAATTCATGCAATCATTAAAACTTTTATCTGTTTCGTTTTTGCTATTATGGATTGGAGAAGTATACTTTAAATCTAAAGCTCTATCACGTTCTTTTTCCATATAAGCACCTCTAACAAGCTTAATTCCGATATTAACGCTAGTGTTAAAGTATTTGTTTTTTAGCTCTTTAATGTAAAATAATCTATCAATTCTATAAGCTTGAACTGTATTATAAACTGTGGCTCGTTTAGAGTTATATTTAATTATTAAATTTTCAAATATTTGATCTACACTAGGCTGAATCCAAGATTCTTCAGCGTCAATTAAAACAGAAACATTTTTTAATGAAGCTCTCTCACATATAAATTCAAATCTGTCAATAATTTTATTCCATTCAAGCTCTTCATCTATCGATAATGATTCAGCCTTAGAAACCTTTTCATATAGACTGAATTCACCGATTGCTGTGGGTTTAAATACTATAAACGGAAAATTATTATCCGTATTTAAATCAATTAGATTTAAGGTTCTAGAAACAGTATTATCAAAAGCATAATTATCTACTAAACCCTCAACAGAATAATCTAATATTGAGTAAATATTACTAGAACTTAAATTGTCTACTGTTTTTATACAGTCCTTTTCAGTTTCACCACCACAGAATTGTTTAAATATAGAAGACTTTACAAACCACTTAGTTAGGCCACCTAAAAGAAAAGGGAATTTTGTTAAGAAAAACTTTGAAATAGAAACAACAATAGGTTTGGAGATAATTTTAAATATATAATACCCTCGATATAAGTCCATTTTAGACTTGCTTTTAAAAGCTATTTCTGTATTATCAAATAAGTTATTTTCCATCCTATAAAAACTAAACAAATATATTCATATACATTGTACTTTATAAATTATAAACTACTATTTTTAATATTATTTTTAATCTATGAAGTCTATTTCAACAAACAACTATCCAATTCATTTTGGAGAAAATGCTTATTCTAAATTAAACACATATTTAGATGAAAATGATTTATCAAAAATCATTGTATTAACTGATAGTGATACGACTAAATATTGTTATGATATTTTTATTTCTAAATTAAACAAATCTAAAAATAGAAGTTTCATAGAAATTAGTTTTCCTAAAGGAGAAGAAAACAAAAATATATCTACATGTCAAATAATATGGAGCAGTCTCTCTGAAGCTGGAGCTGATAGAAGTTCATTAATAATAAATTTAGGAGGTGGAGTGGTAACTGATCTTGGAGGGTTTGTAGCTTCTACTTTTATGAGAGGTTTCGATTTTATCAATGTACCTACTACCCTATTAGCAATGGTTGATGCTTCTATTGGAGGTAAGACAGGAGTTGATTTAAATAATATAAAAAACCAAATTGGGGTGATTAATAATCCATCTATGATTATAATTGATCCAATTTTCTTAAAAACATTACCTCAAATTGAAATGAATTCTGGTTTTAGTGAAATGATAAAACATTCATTAATTTCCAGTAAAAATAATTGGGATAAAATTAAAACTATTGATATAACTGATTTTCAGATAGGCTATACTTTTTACAACTCAATATTAATTAAATCTGAAATTGTAGATAAGGACCCAAATGAAAAAAACATCAGAAAAGTATTAAATTATGGACATACAATTGGACACGCTGTAGAGTCATTTTGTTTGAATTCTAAACATCATCAAACACTAACACACGGAGAAAGTATAGCCATTGGCATGATATTAGAAGGATATATATCAACTATTAAATTGGGTTTCAATAAAGACTTGAACAATTCTATAAATAAATTTTTTCTAAATATTTTCAAAAAAACTAAATTCACAGATATTGATATCAATGAGATAATTAAACTTCTTAAGTACGATAAAAAAAATAGAAATGGTGAAATTAATTTTGTACTATTAAAAGATATTGGCGAAGTAGTTATAGATCAAAAAGTCGATGATAAGCTTATTAAAGAGTCTTTTTTATATTATTTAAATGAGCTTAGATAAGTTCGTTGAAAATCGCATGCATTAATCTTTTTTTATCATTAATACTCTCTTCAAGAGAAATCATGGATTCAGTCCTGTAAACACCCTCAATATCATCTAATTTAAATATAATATCCTTAGCATCGTTAGTGTCTTTTGCTCTAATCTTTGCATAAATATTAAACTTTCCAGTTGTTATATGAGCTACAGTTACATTTGGAATTTCATTAATCCTCTCTACAACAAATTGAACTTGAGATGTATTCTCTAAGTATATTCCAACATAAGCGATAAACGAATAACCAAGCTTATTATAATCTAATATTAATGAAGAACCTTTTATTAGACCAGCATCTTCCATTTTCTTAACTCTTACATGAACAGTTCCAGCTGAAATCAAAAGTTTTTTTGCTATGTCAGTAAAAGGAACTCTAGTATTGTCAATTAACATGTCTAGTATTTGATGATCTATTTCATCTAATTTAAATTTTGATTGCATAAGTGTTTTATTAAAATAAAAGCTAATTTATACAAAAACATTGAATTATTCTTAAAAAAACATACTATTAATTAAATTTTATCTAGAGATTAAGGCTATTTGCTAAAGATTCATTTAATTCAGCACCAATCTTAAAAGATATTAAATCTCTATTGTAGTTGATAGTACTTAAATCAATCTCTCTATGGCCTAAGAAATTAGTTAAATCTCCTATATCACTAATTATAGGTTTGAAAATTATTTCATTATCACAAAGAGTTTCTTTAAAATTCACTCCAACCTTAATTCCTGAATTCTTAACTGAAACATTATTGAGAATAATATCGAAAAATCTAATTTTATTTTTTGGAATAAGAGAGTAATTAACTTTTGAAGTATAGTTCTTTTTGTTACAAATAATATTAAGTGCTATCACCAACGAAACAAACATATATTTTCTTGTTGTTTCTCTATTATAATCCAAATCAAAAAAACCAGATTCAAATAAAACAGTTGATGATCCTTTCTTTTGAAAATGATCACCAAAGCAGTTGTAATTATAATTATCGTCATATAATCTTACCTTGTCATTAATGATGTTTGAAAGTTCACTGTATATACCCTCAATTAAAAACATTGCATTAGCCCTACTACTATTTATAGAGTTTTCATAGTCATAGCAAGGAGCTAAAAAGCTTAACCCACTTGGATTATTTCCATTTTTACCTCCGTAAATAGTCCTTTGGTCATGTAAATTAAAACAATAGTTAGGCTTAATTTTTTCAAAATAAGAATTCAACAGCTTCGACTCTAATTGTGAATTTTCTTTAGCATCTCTATTAAGGTCTATTTTATTAAAATTCTCTCTGGTATATAATCTAGCACCATCAGGATTAAGTATGGGGATAATATATAAACTACAATTTTTTAATATTTCATAAAACTCATTATTATGAAAGGAATTAATTAAATCTAGTAAACTTTTGGTTGATGTAGATTCATTTCCATGCATTTGAGACCAAATAAGTATTTTGATTTTTCCGGAACCTATTTGAACAGTATTAATCGATTCACCATTTTCGCTAAGGCCAATTTCTTTAATTTTATAAACACAGCTTGATTTATCAAATGCAAGATGATCATTATTTAGGTACTTACTATTAAGACCTAACAGTCTGAATTTTTCAAAAACCCGAATTATATTTTTAATATTTTTCATTGACTAAGATAGTAAGCTAAGTTATAATTTTTAATTAAATTGCATCAAGATCATTTAAATAACTATGAAATATTTCAGTCTATTTTTGCTTATACTTTTTTTGTCTTGTAACTCCAACCAAGAAAGAGTTTGTGAGAACTTTAAAAATGGAAAATATAAAAGTGTAATCACTATAGATGAAATAGAATATGTATCTATTTTTACTAGAAATGATAGTATTCAAATTGAAATTTTTAATAATGTTATAGATTCAAGCTATGTTAGATGGGTCAATGATTGCGAAGTAGTGTTCACTACAATTAACCCTATAAATATTCAGCAGAAAAAACCAGTACTAGTTAAAATATTAAGAACATATGAAGATTCTTATGATTTTGAGTATTCTTATGTAGGGGAAACAATAAAACAACAAGGAACTGCTGTTATCTTAGAATAAGGTTATTTGACCTTGGTCTAAATCTGTCTCATCAGATTCTTCAATTTTATTCTTAATTTCACTAACATCTACTACCTCAATTTCGTTTGCAGAAACCTCTACTGGAGGAGTAAACTCTATTGAATCAATTAAGTTAATCTGCTTTACTTTAGAGTTAGTTAATTGATTGCCTTTAGCCTTAATACCTTTTAATGAAATGAACTCATCAATATTTACTACAGTATTTGGCTTTTGCTCTTTATTTCGATCTTTATTATAAACTATTTCTATTACTGGCTTCCAATCAGTAGTAATGATCTCTAATAATGAATTTTTATGTTCTGTAATAAAAATCTCCTCTCTATTTTCATTTTCTATTAAGAATCTTTTTAGGAAATATTTTTCTTTTAATCCGTCATAATATATTGCTGAGATTGGTTTTTTTGGAACCCATTTTTCTAAAACAATCATATCTTCAGAAAAGTGAGTAGTTATTTCTGGCGAAATAGTTTTGAGAGTTCCATTTTGTCTAATTACTAACAACTTGTCTTCACCACTAAATTCACCAAGAAGCTCTCCCCTACCATCAACATTTAACCTTTGAACAGCATCATCAAACCAGACTTTTCTTGGCTTTAATGTAGATACTCCTTTTTCTTTTAGTTCAATTTTATTGATACTGTTTTTAGAAACAATATTACCTCTTGAAGACCTACCTTTAATTATATGATCCGAAAAGTTTAAATCCCATTTTAGTTTTTTTAACTTTGCAGACTGTCTTAATAAAATAGTGACAATTTCAGCTTCTCCATTGGGGTTTGCAGAGAAATACACCACATCTGATTCACTTTTAGAGGAACTTAAACTGTATGATTTATCTCTAGTTACCCCAGACACTGCAAACCTTTTTAAATAATAAAAGCTTTTATCTCCATCTTTATATATCATATTATAGATGGTCCTAGTGTCTTTCTTTTTAAAAACAGCAGCATGTATAATATTTTTACCAATAAAAGTCTTCGAACCTACTTTGGTTATAACTACTTTAGAATCTTTTGTGAACACAATTAAATCGTCAATATCACTACAGTCGCAAACATACTCGTCTTTCCTTAATGATGTACCTATAAAACCTTCTTCTCTATTTACATAAAGTTTTGTATTTCTGATAACTACTTTAGTAGCATCAACATCATCAAATAATCTTATTTCAGTTTTTCTTTCACGATTTTCTGAATAATCTTTCTTTAATTTCTTAAAATAAGAAATAGAGAAATTAATTATATCATCAAGGTTGTTCTTCACTTCTTTGATTTGATTTTCTAAATCAATGATTTTGTCACTAGCTTTATCTTTGTCAAATTTGGATATTCTTTTAATTTTAATTTCAGTCAACCTAACAATATCTTCTTCAATGACACCTCTTTTTAAATGAGCTATAAATTTGTCTAATCCTTTCTCTATAGCCTTTAATACACCAGACCAAGTATCCTGATTTTCAATATCTCGATAAATTTTATTTTCAATAAAAATTCTTTCAAGAGATGAGTAATGCCATTGGTTCTCAAGTTCACCTAATTTTATTAACAGTTCTTGTTTTAATAAATCTACTGTGTTATCAGTTGATGTCTTTAAAATATCAGAAACTCCTGTAAAGAGAGGGGTATTATTTTCTATAACGCAGCCCAAAGGGGAAATAGATGTTTCACAATTAGTAAAAGCATAAAGAGCATCTATAGTCTTATCGGGTGATATACCATTTGGCAGATATATTAGAATTTCTACTTTTGAAGCTGTATTATCATCAATTTTCTTAATTCTAATTTTACCTCTATCGTTAGCTTTTAAAATTGAATCTATCAAAGAGGTTGTTGTTGTTCCATATGGTATTTCAGAAATTAATAAAGTTGATTTATCAGCTGTAGATATTTTAGCTCTTAGACGAACTTTACCACCTCTTTTACCATCATTATAATTCGAAAAATCTGCTATACCACCTGTAATAAAATCAGGTAAAATACTTATTTTTTTTCCCTGTAAATGTTTTATTGAAGAGTCAATTAGCTCAATAAAATTATGCGATAAAATTTTAGTAGATAAGCCAACAGCAATACCCTCCGCTCCTTGTGCTAATAATAACGGGAACTTCACAGGTAGATTTATAGGCTCTTTTCTTCTCCCATCATAAGACGCTTGCCATTTTGTGATTTTAGGATTAAAAATTACATCTAGACCAAATTTAGATATCCTAGCCTCAATGTATCTTGATGCAGCGGCTCTATCTCCAGTCAATGTGTTTCCCCAATTTCCTTGTGTATCAATTAATAAGTCTTTTTGACCAATTTGAACCATGGCATCTGCAATACTTGCATCTCCATGAGGGTGATATTGCATAGTATGGCCAACAATGTTAGCTACTTTGTTGTATCTACCATCGTCTAAATCTTTCATCGACTGCATGATTCTTCTTTGAACTGGTTTAAAACCATCTTCAATAGCAGGAACTGCTCTTTCTAAAATAACATAAGAAGCATAATCTAGAAACCAATCTTTGTACATACCAGTGATTCTGGTAATAGATTCATTGTTTTCTAATTGACTACTTTCATTTATATCTTCTGTCATTATTATTTTTTATTTTCAATCAAATCTAATTCAACCTTCAAATTATTTATAATAAAACTTTGTCTGTCTGGTGTGTTTTTTCCCATGTAAAAGCTAAGTAAGTCTTCAATAGACATTCCTTCGTCTAACATTATTGGGTCTAATCTAATATTATCTCCTATAAAATGCTTGAATTCATCCGGAGAAATCTCACCTAAGCCTTTAAACCTTGTAATCTCAGGACTAGGTTTTAATTTTTCTAAAGCATTCACTCTTTCAATTTCAGAATAACAATAAATAGTTTCTTTTTTGTTTCTGACCCTAAAAAGTGGAGTTTGAAGTATGTAAATATGCCCCTCTTTAATTAATTCAGGGAAAAATTGAAGAAAAAATGTAATAAGTAATAATCTAATATGCATACCATCAACATCAGCATCTGTAGCGATTACTACATTATTATAACGTAAATACTCGATAGATTCTTCAATATTTAAAGCTGCTTGAAGTAGGTTGAATTCTTCATTTTCATAGACTATTTTTTTTGTTAAACCATAGGAGTTTAACGGCTTTCCTTTTAAACTAAATACTGCTTGTGTGTTAACATCCCGAGATTTAGTGATACTTCCAGAAGCAGAGTCTCCTTCTGTAATAAATAAAGTAGATTCTAGTCTACGCTCACTTTTAAGATCTCCTAAATGTATTCTGCAATCTCTAAGTTTTTTATTATGAATACTAGCCTTTTTAGCCCTATCTCTGGCTAGTTTTCTAATACCTGAAAGTTCCTTTCTTTCTTTTTCAGCCTGAAGTATTTTTCTTTGAATAGAGTCGGCAATTTTAGGGTTTTTATGAAGGTAATTATCTAAACTATTCTTTAAAAATTCATTAATATAAGTTCTGACAGTAGGTAATTCCCCTCCCATATCAGTAGAACCAAGTTTTGTTTTTGTTTGACTTTCAAAAACGGGCTCCATAACTTTGATAGAAACAGCAGAAACAATAGATTTTCTAATATCTGAAGCATCATAGCTCTTATTATAAAACTCTCTGATTGTTCTTACCAAACCTTCTCTAAAAGCTAATAAATGAGTCCCACCTTGAGTTGTATTTTGTCCATTAACAAAAGAATGATACTCTTCGCTATATTGTGTTTTACTATGAGTAATAGCAACCTCTATGTCTTCTCCTTTTATATGTATGATTGGATATAACGTATCGCTCTCATTAATTCTTTCACTTAACAAATCTTTTAAACCATTTTCACTAAAAAATTTCTCTCCATTAAAGACTATTGTTAAGCCTGGATTCAAATAAACATAATTCTTCAGCATTCTAGAAATATATTCATTTCTGTATTTGAAGTTCTTGAAAATAGTTTGATCTGGAACAAAAGAAACCTTTGTGCCTTTTCGCCTTGTAGATTCTGATTTATCCTCATGATTTGTAAGTGAACCTTTGCTAAATTCAGCAGCAACTGAATAACCATCTCTAGTTGATTCAACTCTAAAATACTCAGAAAGCGCATTAACTGCTTTAGTACCTACACCATTTAATCCAACTGCTTTTTTGAATGCTTTAGAGTCATACTTTCCTCCAGTATTCATTTTTGAAACTACATCAACGACTTTACCTAGTGGGATTCCACGACCAAAATCTCTGACAGTAACTTTAGTTTGATTTATTGAAACATCAATGGTTTTTCCTGCACCCATTACAAACTCATCGATAGAGTTATCTAAAACTTCTTTTAAAAGAATATAAATACCATCATCTTGGGAAGATCCATCACCAAGTTTACCAATATACATCCCAGGGCGCATTCTAATATGTTCTTTCCAATCTAAAGAACGAATATTATCTTCTGTGTAATTATTATTTGATGACATGAGAATAAATCTATATAAACAAGTTGCTAATATAGTATATCATAATAAAAAAAGAAATCAAGAAACAACAAAGTAATTAACAAAAAGCTATTGTTTGTTGAGAAAATGAATTTAAACTTTAGATCTGGTATTTTTTAAACATTAAATAAGAAATGCATTACATCACCATCACTAACAATATAGTTTTTTCCTTCAATATTCATTTTACCAGCTTCTTTTACTTTTACTTCATTTTTATAAGTAACGTAGTTATTATAAGAAATAACTTCTGCTCTAATAAAGCCTTTTTCAAAATCAGTATGTATTACTCCTGCCGCTTGTGGAGCAGTAGAACCAACTGGAATTGTCCAAGCTCTCACTTCTTTAACTCCAGCAGTAAAGTAAGTTTGTAAGTTAAGTAATTTATATGTGGACTTCAATAATTTTGAGGAGCCAGGTTCTGTTAAACCTATATCTTCCAAAAAAATCTTTCTTTCTTCAAAATCATCTAATTCATTAATATCCGCTTCTATACCAACAGCTAAAGTAATAACCTCAGCATTTTCATTCGAAACTAAATCTTTTATGGTATCAACGTAATGATTACCGCTATTCGCACTAGACTCATCTACATTGCAAACATATAAAACAGGCTTATCAGTTATCAACTGTAAAGGAACTACAAAAGTCAAATAGCTTTCGGAATCAAACTCAATAGATCTAACTGACTTGAAAGATTCTAAATGAGCTTTAATTTGATTGAGAATTGCTAATTCTTTTTGTGCCTCTTTGTTTCCGGTTTTAGCAGTTCTAGCAGTCTTTTCTATTTTTTTAGAAACAGTTTCAAGATCCTTTAACTGTAATTCAAGATCAATGATCTCTTTATCTCTAACTGGATTAACAGAACCATCAACATGAATAATATTATCATTATCAAAACATCTTAAAACATGGATAATAGCGTCTGTTTCTCTAATATTACCTAGAAATTGATTTCCTAGCCCTTCTCCTTTACTTGCACCCTTAACTAAACCTGCTATATCTACAATTTCTACAGATGCTGGAATAACTTTTTCTGGGTTAACTAAGGTTTCTAAGATCGATAGTCTATCATCAGGGACATTGACAACACCTATGTTTGGCTCAATTGTACAAAATGGAAAATTTGCACTTTGAGCTTTTGAGTTTGATAAACAATTAAATAAAGTTGATTTTCCTACGTTTGGTAATCCTACTATTCCTGCTTTCATTAGTTTGTTGGATGCATAAATTGTTGCTTTCTTATTAAAGTATCTTCATTTTCAACATTATCATCATCAGGAACACAACAATCAACTGGACATACAGCAGCACATTGAGGCTCTTCATGGAAACCAACACATTCGGTACATTTGCCAGGAACTATATAATAAACCTCATCACTAATTGCTTCTTGATTATTATCTGCACTAACAGATTCTCCATCAGTCAAAATCACATCACCTTTTAAACTAGTTCCATCAGAATATCTCCAATCATCACTGGCTTCATAAATAGCAGTATTAGGGCATTCTGGCTCACATGCACCGCAATTAATACACTCATCAGTAATTATGATTGCCATATGATTAATGTTTTATAAATTTGTAACAAAAGTAATTCCAAAAGAATTTAAAAACAAGAAGTTAAATGAATTTAAATAATAGAATAGATCTTGTATCTGATATAGGTAAGTTTTTGTCCAACTATTTAGATGTAAATTTTGATAACTCAAAGGATAGTAATCAAACTGCTTTTGAAAAAGTAATAAAACAAGGTCAAATGAATAACCCTTGGTTTACAGATGAAAACATAAAAACTAACCTAACTTACTGGGCGGAAATATTAAATAAAGAATATTTACTACAATGGATGAGTAATTATGATACTAAAAATGTATCTAAAAAAAATATAGCAATAATTATGGCTGGAAATATTCCTTTAGTGGGGTTTCATGACTTTTTGTGTGTTTTTCTAGCAGGGCATAAATCAATAATTAAATTATCTTCAAATGACAAACACATACTTCCATTTTTGACTAGTCTTTTGATTTCTAAGAATATTAGTATTGCTGATGATATTGTCTATCTAGATGGAATGTTAACAAACTATGATGGGGTTATCGCTACGGGTTCTAATAACACTAGTAGGTATTTCGATTATTATTTTAAAAATAAAAAATCTATCATAAGAAAAAATAGAAATTCCATTGCTATTTTAGATGGTACAGAAAATGAAAATGAACTTTCGTTATTAGGCAATGATATCTTTACATATTTTGGACTTGGATGTAGAAATGTTTCTAAGTTATATGTTCCTAAAAATTATAGCTTTGATTCTTTTTACAACTCAATTTTCAAAAGAAGTGATTTAATTAATAATCATAAGTACGCTAACAACTATGATTACAATAAAGCAATCTATTTAATGAGTGAATATAAATTTCTTGATAATGGATTTTTTATGATAAAAGAAGGTAATGATTTACATTCCCCTATTTCAACAATTAATTACGAGTTTTATGATGATATTTCAATTTTAAAAGACAGTATTACAAAACAAGAAAAAGAAATTCAATGTATCGTTAGTAAATTAAAAATTGAAAACAAAGTTGATTTTGGTGAAACTCAAAATCCTTCATTAAGTCAATATGCTGATAATATAGATGTGATGAGTTTTTTGTTAACAATATAGTTTAAAACTTATCTTAAAAAACTATAATATTTAGTGAATAATTATCAAATTTGTTCTTTTAAATTTATACTATGAAAAAATATAATTTTAGCGCAGGTCCATGTATTCTTCCTCAGGAAGTTTTATTAAAAGCATCAGAATCTGTAATGGATTTTAATGAGAGTGGTTTATCTTTAATCGAGATATCACATAGAAGTAAAGCTTTTGTTGATGTTATGGATGAAGCTAGAGATACAGCCTTAGATCTTTTAAAGTTAAAAGGTAAGGGATACAAGGTCTTATTTTTACAGGGTGGCGCAAGTACTCAATTTTTAATGTCTGCTTACAATTTGCTCGAAACTAAAGCCTCTTATTTAAACACTGGTTCATGGAGTGATAAGGCTATTAAAGAAGCTAAATTATTTGGTTCTGTTAATGAATTAGCAAGTTCAAAAAGTTCAAATTTTAATTATATTCCTAAAGATTACGTAATCCCTACAGATAGTGATTACTTTCATTGTACATCCAACAATACCATATATGGTACTCAGATGAAAGAATTTAAATCATGTCCTGTTCCATTAATATGTGATATGAGTAGTGATATTTTTTCCAGAGTATTGGATTTTTCTAAGTTTGACTTGATTTATGCTGGTGCACAAAAAAATATGGGACCTGCTGGAACTACTATAGTAATTGTTAAAGAGGATGTTTTAGGGAAAGTAACAAGACAAATTCCATCTATGATGAATTATCAACTAATGATAGATAAAGACAGTATGTTTAACACACCTCCTGTTTTTTCTATATATGTTTCTCTTTTAACTATGAAGTGGCTTAAAAATTTAGGTGGTGTAGAAACAATTGACGAGATAAACAAAACTAAAGCTATAGTAATGTACTCAGAGATTGATTTAAATCCACTTTTTAAAGGTTTTGCAGCTGTAGAGGATAGATCAACTATGAATGCTACTTTTAGCTTAGTTAATGATGGCTTGAAAGATACTTTTGAAAGCATGGTAAAAGAAGCTGGAATTGAGGGTATTAATGGACACAGAAGTGTTGGTGGTTACAGAGCGTCAATGTATAATGCATTATCCTTAGATAGTGTCAAAGTTCTTGTAGAGGTAATGAGTGAATTAGAAACAAAAGCATAAAGAAAATGAAAGTATTAGCAAATGATGGTATTTCCAAAAGTGGAGCAGATAAGTTAGTGAAAAACGGATTTGATATTATAACAGTTAGTGTTGAACAGGGACAATTAATAAATTATATAAATAAAAACGACGTAGTTGTTTTATTAGTTAGAAGCGCTACTAAAGTTAGAAAAGACATTATCGACAGCTGTCCAAGTTTAAAAATAATTGGAAGAGGTGGTGTTGGAATGGACAATATAGATGTAGAGTATGCCAGAGAAAAGGGTTTAAAAGTAATTAATACCCCAGCAGCTTCATCTTTATCAGTAGCAGAATTAGTTATAGCTCATTTATATAGCTGTGTTAGATTCTTACATATTTCAAATAGAAATATGCCTCTTGAGGGTGATACTAATTTTAAAAGTTTAAAAAAAGCATTTGCTAAAGGAATTGAGCTAAGGGGGAAAACTCTAGGAATAATTGGTTTTGGAAGGATTGGACAGGAAGTTGCTAAAATTGCAATTGGTATCGGCATGCATGTTATCTACTATGATCTACATAATGACAAAGTTAACATAGAGCTTATGTTTTTTGATAATAAGAAAATAGATTTTAGTCTTGAAAAATCTTCGTTTGAAGATGTTTTGAGTAAATCTGATTTTATTACTTTACATGTGCCTGCTCAAAAAGAATATGTTATTGGTGAAAAAGAGTTTGATTTAATGAAAACTGGTGCAGGGGTTATTAACGCATCCAGAGGTGGGGTTATTGATGAAGTTGCTTTAAATAAAAACATTGATGAAGGTAAGATTTCATTTGCAGCACTTGATACATTTGAAAATGAGCCCAAACCAGAAATAACGCTTTTAATGAATCCGAAAATATCCTTAACTCCTCATATTGGTGCTGCAACTAATGAAGCACAAGACAGAATTGGAGTGGAATTAGCAGACCAAATTACTGAAATTTTAAATTAAAAAATGCTTGAAAGAATAAAAGAGAAATGGGGTATAACTTCATCTTTACAGGTGGTGATTATATTCATTGTATTTGGGGTAACAGGCTCCGCTTCAACTTTAGTTTCTGGACCTACTTTAGAATTTTTAAATATTCAAAAAGAGGCTTTTCATCCAATAATATATTGGCCATTGAGAATATTGATAGTATTTCCAATATATCAAGTTTTACTAGTAGGGTTTGGTTTTGTTTTTGGAATATTAGTAAGTGCAATAACATTCCAGAAAGATAAATTTGTATTCAACTTTTTTTATAAAATGGCAACAAAAATGTCCAAAGCAATGCTAAGAGTTTTATCGTTTGGAATAATTTTTAAGAAATAGTTTACTTCAAAAGATCTTGATTGTTTTCTATTAATTTTTTAATCTTGGGGCTAATTACAGCGTTACAATAAGGCTGATTCGAATTTAAATCATAATAATCTTTATGCTCAATTTCAGCTTCATAAAATCTAATTAATAAACTTACTTCAGTGGTAATTAGATTTTGAAAAATATTATCTTCAGTTAATTTTTTTATATAATTATTAGCTATTAAAACCTCGGCTTCATCGTTACAAAAGATTGCTGATCTATACTGAGTCCCTCTATCGTTTCCTTGTTGGTTTAATGTTGTAGGGTCATGTGTGCTAAAAAAAACTTCAAGCAAAGTTGTATAGGAAACAAGATCTTTATCATACACAACTTCAATAGCTTCGGCATGACCAGTAATACCCAAACAAATTTGTTTATACTTAGGAAAGGCTACTCCCCCACCAGTATAACCTGGTGAAACACCAATAACACCCTTTAATCTTGAAAAAATTGCTTCTGTACACCAGAAGCAGCCACCGGCTAAATATGCTTTTTTTAAATTACTCATAGTATAAAATCTAAAACTTATTTGTCTAATGATTAATAATTGGTAATTTTACATTATTATTTATTATTTACAATGATTAAAAGTAAAAATTTAAAAAAATCGTATAAATCTCTCTCAGTTCTAAATGGAGTTGATTTAAATATAGATAAATCTGAGATCGTTTCTATAGTTGGAACTTCTGGTGCTGGTAAAACAACTTTACTTCAAATACTTGGCACACTAGACACTCCTTCAAATAAAGATTGTGAATTATTAATTGATGGTATTGATGTTTTAAAATTAAAAGAAATTGAACTTTCAAAATTTAGAAATACAAATATTGGGTTTATATTCCAATTTCACCAATTACTTCCAGAGTTTACAGCAATTGAAAATGTATGTATCCCTGGTTATATAAAAAAGAGAAATAGAGCTGAAGTTGAGTTAAGAGCTCAAGAGCTATTAACTTATTTAAACTTAAAGGATAAATTAAACAGCAAACCCGATGAACTTTCTGGGGGTGAGCAACAAAGAGTAGCAGTAGCAAGAGCTTTAATTAATGGTCCAAAAGTGATATTTGCAGACGAACCATCAGGGAATTTAGACACTCAAAGTGCAAATAATTTATATGATCTTTTTTTTAAAATTAGAGATAAATACAATACTACATTTATCATAGTTACCCATAATGAAAGATTAGCAGATATGGCAGATAGAAAAATCGAAATTATTGATGGAGAAATAAATAAGCAAAATTGAAAAGTCTTAATCTAAAGGAATTGAAGTCTTTCTTGGACGAGAAGTTTGAACAATACAATACAACAAAGTTTATTCCAACAGACCCTATACAAATACCCCATTTATATACATCTAAAAAAGATATTGAGATTTCAGCTTTTTTAACATCCATTATTTCTTGGGGAAATAGAAAGGTAATTATCAATAATGCTAAGAAAATGATGAATCTTTTAGATAATTCACCTCATGACTTTATTTTAAATCATAGCGAGAAAGATTTAAACTCCATAAACTCCTTTGTTCATAGAACATTTAACTCTAATGATCTAGTTTACTTTATTAAATCTCTAAAGCATATTTATCATGAATATGGAGGTTTAGAATCTATTTTTTCTGATAATTGCATTAATAATTCAACACAAAACTCTATTCATGTATTTAAAAATAAATTCTTTGAACTCCCTCATCAAAAACGTTGTACAAAACATATAGCAGACCCATATAAAGGATCCTCTGCTAAAAGAATAAATATGTTTTTAAGATGGATGGTTAGACAGGACAATAACGGAGTTGATTTTGGAATATGGAAAAATATTCCAACTAATTACTTATCTGTCCCCTTAGATGTTCATTCTGGAAACGTAGCAAGAAAATTAGGATTATTAAACAGGAAACAAAACGATTCAAAAGCACTTCTAGAGTTAGATACTAAACTTAGAGAATTAGATCCTGTAGACCCTGTTAAATATGATTATGCACTTTTTGGACTAGGTGCATTTGAATCATTTTAAGTTTATATTTTAGAATCTTTAATTTTAAAATCGTTAAATTTAATTTTATTATAAATAAAAAATTATGAAACTCAATCTATTTTTACCAGCATTCTTATTTTCTTTTATTATTCACAGTCAAGATTTAAAATTACCTGTGGATACAATAATCACTAGCAGCCATACTACAAAGATAAAAAATATGAATGTCGATTACTTGGCATCTACAGGTACTCAACCTGTATGGAATTCAAAAGGAAAAGTTATAGCATCTTTATTTTACACTTATTATAAAAGAACAGATGTAAAAAACCAAAATGAAAGACCACTAGTGATCTCATTTAATGGAGGACCAGGATCTGCATCTGTATGGATGCACATTGCATATACTGGACCAAAAATATTAAAAATTGATAACGAAGGATTTCCCGTTCAACCATACGGAGTTAAAGATAATCCACATTCTATTTTAGATGTAGCAGATATCGTTTTTGTAAACCCTGTCAATACGGGTTACTCGAGAATGATTCCTGATTCAAATGGGAAAATGCCAGATAAAAGTATATTCTTTGGAATTAATGCAGATATTAAATATTTAGCTGGTTGGATAAATACATTTGTTAGTAGAAATAATCGTTGGGAATCTCCAAAATATATAATTGGAGAAAGTTATGGTGGAACTAGAGTTATGGGACTAGCTTTAGAATTGCAAGAAAAACAATGGATGTATCTAAATGGAGTGATTATGGTTTCTCCAGCAGATTATAAAGTATACAGTACTGGTGGTGCAGTCAGCTCAGCAATAAACTTACCCTATTTTACTGCTGCAGCTTGGTACCACAAAGTTTTAGATAATAAGCTACAAGAAAAAGATTTATTAGAAATATTACCTGAATCAGAAAATTTCACAATAAACACCTTAATTCCTGCTCTTGCTAAAGGAGGATTTATTTCAGCAGATGAGAAAGAATCTATAGCTGAAAAAATGTCTTATTATTCAGGTTTAAGTAAAAAGTCTATACTGCAACACAACTTAGATGTACCTACTCGATTTTTTTGGAAAGATTTATTAAGAGATAAAAGTGGTTATACTATGGGGAGATTAGATTCAAGATATTTAGGCTTAGACAAAACTGAAGCAGGTTCTAGTCCTGATTCAAATGCAGAACTTGATTCTTGGTTGCATTCTTTTACTCCAGCAATTAATCATTATCTGAAAAATAATTTAGGTTTCAAGACAGATTTGAAATACAACTTATTTGGCTCTGTTCGCCCATGGGACAACAGAAATGATACTACAAGAGACGATCTTAGACAAGCAATGGCACAAAACCCTTATCTAAAAGTTCTAGTGCAATCTGGTTATTATGATGGAGCTACAACATATTTTCAAGCAAAGTATACAATGTGGCATGTTGACCCAAGTGGGAAAATGAAAGATAGGTTTACCTATAAAGGTTACAGAAGTGGTCACATGATGTATTTAAGATCTGAAGATTTAAAATCATCAAACGAAGATTTAAGAGTATTTATTAAAAATTCTTTATCAAATGGAAAATCTGCTAAATATGAATAAGAATTTATCTTGGACTTTTTTAGTCTTACTTATTGTTTACGGCTGTACTAAAGATTATATATTACAACCTATTAGTCTTAAAGCTACTTTTCAATCCTCAGAGCCAAATCTATTTACATCTCTTGATGGTACTACATATTTGAGTTTTATATCAACTGACCTTAGTTCTGAAGAAAGTAAACTTTACTTTTCAACATTAGATTTAGACAACTTAAAATGGAATAAACCCAGTCTTATAAATAGCTCAGCTGATTGGTTTGTTAACTGGGCAGACTTCCCTAGAATCACTGCTAATAATTCCAATGGGTTATCTGTTCATTATTTGCAAAAAAGTGGTGAAGATACTTACTCCTATGATATTAAAGTAATGAATTCAAGTGATGGCGGAGCTAATTGGAACAAACCTTTAAAATTACATACTGATAATACTAAAACTGAACATGGTTTTGTCTCAACTATTAATTATAATAATGATTTTCTGTCTACCTATTTGGATGGTAGACAAAATGAATTAGCAAAACATGATAAAGGAGTAAAACCACAAATGACTTTAAGGTCTACTTCATATAACGTAAATGGTGAGATTTTAATGGACAAGTTAATAGACGATAGGGTCTGTGATTGTTGTCAAACTGATTTAGGGATAACTAAAAGTAATATTCCAATAACGGTTTATAGAGACAGATCAGAAAATGAAACTAGAGATATTTACTATTCATTTTTTAAAGATTCTAACTGGTCAATACCAGCTGTTGTCAATAATGACAAATGGATAATCTCAGGTTGTCCTGTAAATGGTCCTGCAATTTCAACTTTTAAAAATTCATCCTCAGTAGTCTGGTATACCGAAGAGGAAGGTGAGAGTAAATTAAAAATTGCTTTTTCTGAAAATATAATAAATGGTTTTGATGATCCGATTTTAATAAATGCTAATGATCCATTAGGAAGAGTAGATATCGAAATGATTAGTGAGACTTCATCATTAATTAGCTACATGGACATTGTAGACGAAAAAGCATATATAAAAGTGCAGAAAATTAATAGTATAACAGGTAATAACAAATTCATTATAATTGAAGAAATCTCTAACACTAGAGCCTCAGGGTTTCCTAAAATCAATATAATTGATAATGATAAAACAATCATTACATGGACAGATGCTCAAAACAAATATAATGTTAAGACCATGTTATTAAACAACTCTTACTTTGATTAACAATGATTTAATCAGTATAATAACTCCATTCAAAAACTCTTCAATGTATATAGAAGAGTGTATAAGCTCAATACTAAAACAAACTATTGAAAACTGGGAATTAATTATTGTAGATGATTACTCTACAGATAATAGTTATGATATTGTACGAAAAATATCTTTAAAAGATAAGAGGATCAAACTTTATAGAAATAACTCAAATAATGGAATCATTGAGGCTTTAAGAATCGGACTAGATAAATCCTCAGGAAACTATATAACTAGAATGGATAGTGATGATTTAATGGATCCAATTAAATTAGAAGAGCTGTACACCAATTTGAAGAAAACTGGAAAAGGATTTATTTCAACCTCATGTGTGAAATATTTTTCTAAAGAAGGTATTGGAATAGGCTATAAAAATTATGAGGATTGGCTAAACGGTTTAATGATTAACAAAAACAATTACACAGATATTTATAAAGAATGTGTTATACCATCTCCTAATTGGATGATTCATAAAAAGGATTTATTGGCAAGTGGCGCTTTTGATTTAGATATTTATCCTGAGGATTATGATTTGGTTTTTAGATTTTACAAAAACAATATTAAGGTAGTTTCGTCTTTAAAGAAATTACATCTTTGGAGAGATTACTCAAGTAGAACTTCTAGAACTGATGCGAATTATGCAGATAATCATTTTTTAGACTTAAAAATAAAATACTTTTTAGAATTACACTACAACCATAATTCTGAATTGGTTGTATGGGGAGCTGGAAAGAAAGGGAAATTGTTAGCAAAAAAATTATCTGAAAAAAAAATAGATTTCTCTTGGGTATGTGATAATCCAAATAAAATTGGTAAAAACATATATGATAAAAATTTGCATGATGTAAATTACCTAAATGAATTAAAAAACTATCAAGCGATAATAACTGTGGCCAATAAAGAATCTCAAAAGCTAATTAAGAATTTTTTCGATTCTAAGGATTTAGAAAAAATGAAAGACTATTATTATTTTTGCTAGCTAATAAAAAAAAGTTTATGTCAAATAAATAGAAAAGCTTTTGCTATTTTTGTCAAAATTATAATTCATTTAATATTAACTTTCATAAATGAACTCACTATTAAAATCAGTAACAATTTTAGATAAAACTAGTGAATTTCATAATGAAAAAGTTGATATTTTAATAGAGAATGGATTAATAATTAATATTGATTTCAATATTAATAACCCTAAAAATTTCAATGAAATTAACCTAACTAATCTGCATGTTTCTAGAGGTTGGTTTGATTCTAGTGTATGTTTTGGTGAACCGGGATTCGAAGATAGGGAAACAATAGAAAATGGGTTAAAAACGGCTTCTAGATCAGGATTTACAGCGGTAGCTTTACAGCCCAATACTAACCCTGTTATTAATAGTAGATCTCAAATAGAATACATAAAACACAAATGTACAAATAGCACTGTAGAAATATATCCAATAGGTGCTTTAACCAGCTCAGATTCAAACCCAAAACTCACAGAAATGTTTGATATGAAAAATGGTGGGGCAATTTGTTTTGGAAATTATAAAAAATCAATCTCTAATGCCAATACTTTAAAGTTAGCTCTACAATACACTTCTTCCTTTGAAGGAGTAGTTCTTTCTTATCCTGAAGATGAAGTTTTATCTAATAACGGGATGGTTAATGAAAATATAATGAGTACCTCATTGGGTTTAAAAGGAAGCCCTTGTTTATCAGAAGAAGTGCAAATAATGAGAGATTTATCAATTCTAGAGTATGCTGGTGGTAAACTACATATTCCAACAATCTCAACTACTAAATCTGTTGAATTAATTAGAGCTGCTAAAGCAAGTAAATTAAATGTGAGTTGTAGTGTCGCTGTTCATAATTTATTTTTTTCCGATAGTAGTTTATTAAACTTTAATACAAATTTTAAAGTTCTACCACCATTAAGAACCAAAGAGGATATCAAATCTTTAATTGAAGGGGTTAAAGACGGAACAATAGATATGGTAACTTCAGATCACAATCCGTTAAATATTGAGTTAAAGAAAACAGAGTTTGATAATGCAGAATTTGGTACAATTGGGTTAGAGAGTATTTTTGGTGCATTAAACACACTTTTCTCTACTAAAATGACTATAAAATTGCTAACATCTGGTAGAGATATTTTTAAAATTCCTCAAAATAAAATTCAAATTGGGGAAATAGCTAATTTAACTTTATTTAACCCGAACAAGGAGTATGTTTTTAATGATAAGCATATTTTTTCTAAATCTAAAAATTCTATTTTTTTAGATTCAAAATTAAGCGGTAAAGTTTATGGAGTGATAAATAAAAACAAACTCTCAATCTTTAAGTAATGTTAAAAGAAGACTTATCCATAAAATATTTAATCAAAGAGTCAATCAAATCTAATGAGAACACTCCCCTATTGTTATTAATGCATGGTTTTGGAAGCAACGAAGGGGATTTACATTCTTTCGCTAATTACCTTCCAGAAAAATATACTGTTATTTCTATTAGAGCTCCTTATACTTTACCTACTGGTGGGTATGCTTGGTATAACATTAATTTTGATAATGATATGAATAAGTTTAATGATCATAATCAAGCAAAAGATTCAATTAAATTAATAGCTAAATTTTTAGATGAGGTAGTCAATAAATATCCTATTGATTCTAATGATATCTCCCTTCTTGGTTTTAGTCAAGGAACAATCCTTAGTTATGCTCTTGGATTAAATTACCCTAAAAGGTTTAAAAAAATAATTGGGTTTAGTGGGTATATTGATGAAGCTATGGTATTTACCAAAATCAATGATTTAGATTACTCTAACTTAAATTTATATATTTCACATGGTACTCAGGATCCTGTCATCCCTGTAGATTGGGCTAGAAAATCAATAGAGATTCTTAAAGAAAAAACTATAAATCATAACTATAAAGAGTTTGATTCAGGGCATACAATATCAGCTGATAATTTTTATGATTTTAAAAATTGGCTTGAATCTACTAGTTAATGTTTAAGCTTAATTCATCGTACGCCAAAAAAATATTTTTAGGCAATATTTTTTCAACTTCTTTATGAAAACCTAAATGATGGCTAATATGAGTAAAATAACAAACCTTTGGGTTTATTTTATTTACAAGTTCAATCGCCTCTGTTAAATTCAAATGCGAATGATGCTCTTCTATTCTTAAACAGTTTAAAACTAGAACATTTAAGTTAGATAGTTTTTTTAATTCTTTTTCTGAAATAGTCTTCATGTCAGTTATATATGCAAAATTTTTAATTCTAAAACCAAATACTTGCAGCTTGTTGTGATAAACATTGACTGGTACTATTTCTAAACCATGCACATTAAAAGAATTATTATTAATTTCTATCGGATTAATAACAGGGATGCCAGGATACATGTTTTTATTATCAAATATGTAGTCATAGCGTCTTTTTAAATTCTTTACAACTCTTTTATGGGCGTAAATGTTAATATCTCCATGATGAAAGTAAAAAGGCCTTAAATCATCTAATCCAGCAACATGATCACTATGTTCGTGTGTAAAAAACAAACCATTAATCTTATCGCATCCGACTCTAAGCATTTGATATCTAAAATCAGGACCGCAATCTATTACATAATTAAATGTTTTCCAATTCACTAAAATAGAGGATCGTAGTCTTCGGTCTTTTTCATCAGCACTCTTGCAAACAGGATGATTACTACCTATCACAGGGATACCCTGGGATGTACCGGTGCCCAAAAAAGTAATTTTTAGCATAATAAAATATTATCATAAAAATAGAATATTTTTCTTTGGCAAAACAATTTTTAATACATTTGTATATGTAATTTATATGTTATAAAATCTAAGAAATGGATATAATTCATAATGGTGATTCTGTAGTAAATACTGTCCCTACTACTAAGCAGAAAGCTTTGAAAATTAACTTAAACGAAAATATTTACGGTTCATTTGCCGAAATAGGTGCTGGGCAAGAAACTGTTAGACAATTTTTTAGAGCTGGAGGAGCATCTAGTACAATAGCAAAATCAATGTCCGCATATGATAAAGATTTTAGTGATGCTATTTATGGAATAGAAAATGATAAAAGATATGTTACAGAAAAAAGGTTAAGAAAAATGCTTGTTTGGGAAACAGATTTAATTGAAAAGAGATTAACTCGTGACAAGCATCCTGATAAATTGTTTTTTTCCTTTGCTAATACCGTAGCTACGATCGATTTTGCGAAAAAATTCAAAGGCCATGGTTGGGTAGGTATAAAATTTCAAGTAGAGCCTGGTGGTGATTATAATGAAATAATTATACATATTAGATTTAAGGAAAATGTAGCAAGATTACAACAAGAGACTTTAGGGATATTAGGGACAAACTTAATTTATAGTGCTTTTTATAAATATAATAAACCAAAAAAGTTATTAAAGTATTTATATGACAACCTAGATAAAGATCAACTAGAAATAGATACTATAAATTTCTCTGGCCCAATATTTAAGGATGTTGATAATAGGTTGATTAGTTTACAATTGGTAAAAAAAGGAATGACGGATGCAGTGATGTTTTCTCCTGATGGTAAAAATGTATTACCAGCGAAAATTTTATATAAAAAAAATATCTTAGCTCTAAGAGGAAGCTTTAGACCTGTAACTAAAGTAAATGTTGAAATGTACTTAAATTCTATTAAGTTATTTTTAAAACAAAAAAATGTTGACTTAGAAAACACACAAGTGGTTTTTGAAATCACACTATCTAATTTAAAAAGTGACGGTGAAATTGATGAACAAGATTTCCTAGATAGAGCTAAATTACTTTGTTCACTTGGTCAAACTGTCCTAATATCTAACTTTAAAGAATACTTTAAACTTGTTGAGTATTTTTCTTTGTATACCAAGAAAAAAATTGGTCTTACGATGGGTATAAATAATCTAATTGAAATATTTGACCCTAAATATTATACACATCTTAGTGGTGGAATTTTAGAAGCATTTGGAAAACTGTTTTTCAAAAACGTAAAAGTCTTTGCTTATCCGATGTTAAATGAAGACGGAGAAATAATCAACAGTGATAATTTAAAAGTTCATCCTAGAATGAAAGAACTTTATAAGTTTTTTAAATACAACAATAAAGTTCAAGATGTAGAAGATTACAATGTAGAACACTTAAAAATATTTTCTAGAGAAGTTCTTGCTTTAATAAATAACGGAGATCCTAAATGGGAGGAAATGTTACCAGAAGGAGTAACAAAACTAATTAAAGATCAAAAACTCTTTGGCTATAAGTAAATTAGAGTTCTGGTTATTTGTTTATTAAAATCACCCTATTTAAATTATGTCTAATAATTCACAACCAAAAGGTTTTTATAAAATCATGTAGTTAATTATTAAACATCTAGTATCTGACTAGTATGGTCTTTCGTTTTTACTTTCTCAATTACCTTAGTTATTACACCACTTTCATCTGTAATAAAAGTAGTTCTTAATATACCTTCATATTCTCTACCCATAAATTTTTTAGGCCCCCAAACTCCAAAAGAATTTATAATATCTTTATTCACATCTGCTAATAAAGGGTAAGGAAATCCGCCAAACTTATTTGAAAATGAAGATTGAGATTTAACTTTATCTGCACTTACACCATAAACTGAATAACCATTTTTTGATAATTCAGAAAAATTATCAGATAAATTACATGCTTGAGCAGTACAACCTGGTGTATTAGCCTTCGGATAAAAGAATATGACACACTTTTTAGACGATAAGTCTTCAGTTTTAACAGTATTACCCTTGTCATCAAGACACTCAAAAACAGGAAGCTTGTCCCCTACTTTTAATAAACCCATAATTGCTATATTTGAAATTGAAAGTAAATATAATATAAATGAATAAAAAGGAAAGTATAAAATTCATAATAGATGAACTGGAAAAAAAATATCCTGAAGTTCCTGTGCCACTAGATCATAAAGATCCTTATACTCTTTTAATAGCAGTACTTCTTTCAGCTCAATGTACTGATGTTAGAGTGAATAAAATAACACCGATTTTATTTAAAAAAGCAGATAACCCCTATGATATGATAAAAATGTCCGTTGAAGAAATCAAAGCTATAATAAGACCATGTGGCCTGTCTCCAATGAAAAGTAAAGGAATTCACGGACTATCAGAAATCATAATAAACAAGCATAATGGTAAGGTTCCTGCAGACTTTGACCTTTTAGAAGAACTACCTGCAGTAGGCCATAAAACTGCTGGTGTTGTCATGGCTCAAGCATTTAAGGTGCCAGCATTCCCAGTAGACACCCATATACATAGACTTCTTTACAGATGGAAGATATCCACAGGTAAAAATGTTAAAAAAACTGAAGAAGATGCTAAAAAAGCATTTCCGAAAAATTTGTGGAACAAGTTACATTTACAAATTATATGGTATGGAAGAGAATATTCACCAGCACGTGGTTGGGATTTAAGCAAAGATATTATAACAAATAAAATAGGGAGAAAAAAAATAATTAATGACTATCTAAAGTCTAATTAAGATTTATTTCTATCTGACCAAAATTTAAGTTTATAATATTTAATGATTTTGAATAGTCTAAAAGAAACCTAATTGTTTCTTTTTTTGGATTTAAATTTGATGATTGTAAGTTTTTTTTAAAGTAATTTTTTTGCATATTATATTTTAATTTATAACGAGCAAAATATTAATTTATTGTTACCTCGTAAGAGATATGTTTTTTTTAGAAATAATACTTCTTAGATTTATAAGTGCATATCGCATTCTTCCTAATGAAGTATTGATACTAACTCCAGTTTTATTTGAAATTTCCTTAAAACTTAAATCATTATAAAATCTATATACCAAAACCTCTTTTTGGTCAGCAGGAAGTAGCTCTATTAAGTCTCTAACATCGTTATCTATTTGATTTTTTATCAAATTATCTTCAGCGTCAAGAGAATTATCTTTTAGAACTGAAAATATATCAAAACTGTCAGAACTTTGAAATTTTTGAAGTCTCTTGTTTTTTCTAAAATGATCAATTACTAAATTATGAGCTATTCTCATAACCCATGAGACAAATTTACCCTCCTCATTATAATTACCCAATTTTAAAGTTCTAATTACTTTTATAAAAGTATCTTGAAAAACATCTTCTGTCAAATCTCTGTCTAAGATTTTAGAATATATAAAATTGTAAAGCTTTTGTTTGTGTCTTTTTATTAATATTTCAAGACAAAACTCGTCACCTTTTAAATAATCACTAATTAACTGAGAATCTGAAAATTTATACTTATTAACCATAACATTACATTTTTTCACAACAAGAAATTGTGATTTATTTAAACTAAAAATTTAAAAAAAGTAATGTTATTCTATAGGCATTAAGATTAAATATTATAATCAAATATAGGCTTATTCATTTAATTTCCAAAAAAAGTAATAAAAAAGTAATCTTTAAGTTAGGATAAATTTAATATATATTATATTTGAAATTATTAAAATTTTTAGGGTCATACATGAAGAAAAGCAGTAAAAAAAATATTTATATAAAGGGGGCTAAACTTCATAATTTAAAAAATATTGATGTTGAAATACCAAGAAATAAATTAACTGTTATAACTGGACTGTCTGGCTCTGGTAAATCTACCCTAGCATTTGATACTTTATATGCAGAAGGTCAAAGAAAATATGTTGAGAGTTTATCCAGTTATGCAAGGCAGTTTTTAGGTAAGTTAGATAAACCTAAGGTTGATTATATTTCGGGGATTTCACCAGCAATAGCTATAGAACAAAAAGTAAACACAACTAATCCTAGGTCAACAGTTGGAACAAGTACTGAAATATATGACTATTTAAAACTTCTGTATGCAAGGATTGGAAAAACTTACTCTCCAACTTCTAATAATATTGTTAAAAAAGACAGTGTAACAGACATTATTAAATTTGTAAAGGAGTTTGAAATTAATAAAAAACTTCTACTACTATCTCCAATAAAAGTCACTGGTAAAAAAGATTTTAAAGAAAAATTAGATCTGTTAAATAACCAAGGTTATAGCAGAGTAAAGTATGATGGTAATGTTAGTAAAATTAATGAGATAATTTACTCTAAAAATAATTTGTTTTATTTAGTTATTGATAGAATAATAACACAAAAAGATGAGTCATTTTACAACAGATTAGCTGACGCTATTGAGATCGCAATATTTGAAGGTAATGGAGTTTGTTTTATTGAGGATTTAAAAAACAATACTTCACATAGTTTTAATACCAGATTTGAATTAGACAATCAAGTTTTTTTAGAACCTTCTGTCAACCTATTTAGTTTTAATAACCCCTATGGAGCATGTCATAAATGTGAAGGCTATGGGGATATAGTGGGTATTGACAAAAACCTTGTTATTAAAAACAAAGAGCTATCAGTTTATAATGACGCAATACTTCCTTGGAAGGGTGAAAAATTAAGTAAGTATAAAAAAGATTTTATAAATCAGAGTCACAAGTTTAATTTTCCAATCCACAAACCTTATCACGAGCTTTCCCCTGAGCAAAAAAATCTTTTATTTGAGGGAAATCAATACTTTAAAGGTATTAATGCCTTTTTTAATAAAATTGAAGCTAAATCTTACAAGATTCAAAACAGAGTTCTTCTATCTAGATATAGAGGTCAAACACTTTGTACTGAATGTGATGGCAATAGATTAAGGAAAGAGACTGATTATGTGAAGATTAATGACAAAGCATTATCCCAACTAATTAATTTATCAATTAAAAATTTATTAATATTTTTTAAAGATTTAAAGTTAAATGATTCAGATAAGGAAATTTCTAAAAGAATTTTAATCGAAATTATTTCTAGATTAAATTACTTAATTAATGTTGGTTTAGACTATTTGACTCTTAACAGAAAGTCAAAAAGTTTATCAGGTGGAGAAAGTCAAAGGATTAATATAGCTACTTCTTTAGGTAGTAGTTTAGTTGGTTCTTTATATATATTAGATGAACCTAGTATAGGTTTGCACTCAAATGATTCTTTAAAATTAATTAAAGTTTTAAAGTCCTTAAGAGATTTAGGCAATACAGTTATCGTTGTAGAGCACGATCACGATATTATGAAACAAGCTGACCATATAATTGATATAGGTCCTAAGGCAGGCTCGGAGGGTGGTAATTTGATGGCTGAAGGGACATTTAAACAGTTTCTTAAACAAAAATCAATAACTGCAAGTTATTTAAATAAAGAAAAAGAGATTTCTGTTCCAAAAATTAGAAGAGCCAGTAAAAAATATATAAAAATTTACGGAGCTAGAGAAAATAATTTAAAAAATATTAATATTAGTATACCACTAGGAGTTATCACAACTGTTACGGGTGTTTCTGGCTGTGGAAAAAGCTCATTAGTTAGAAATATCTTATATCCTGCTTTACAAAACGAGCTAGGTATATATGAAAACAAGCCTGGAGATTACACAAAAATTGATGGAGATGTAGACAGCATAGACTTTGTGGAGTTTATAAATCAAAATCCTATTGGAAGATCTTCTAGGTCGAATCCTGTTACTTACATAAAAGCATATGATGAAATTAGAAATCTTTTTTCTAATCACAAATTAAGTAAACAAAGAGGTTATAAGGCCAAACATTTTTCTTTTAATGTTGATGGCGGTAGGTGTGATAAATGTAAAGGAGATGGTGAAATAACAATTGAAATGCAGTTCATGGCAGATGTTCATTTAATGTGTGACGAATGCAAAGGAAGCAGATTTAAAAGAGAAATTCTTGACGTGAAATTTTCAGAAAAGAATATATACGATGTTTTAAATATGACAATCAATGACTCATTGGAATTTTTTGAAAAATCTAATGAAAATAAAATCTACAGAAAATTATTACCCCTAAAAAATGTTGGTCTTGGATATGTTAAATTAGGACAAAGCTCCTCTACGCTCTCTGGTGGCGAAGCTCAAAGAATTAAATTAGCATCGTTTTTAGGTAAAGCTAATCAAACAAAAAAAGGGGTGTTTATATTTGATGAACCAACTACTGGTTTACATACTCATGATATAAAAAAATTATTAAAATCTTTTAATGCATTAGTTGATTTGGGTAACACAATAGTAATTGTTGAACATAATTTGGAGCTTATAAAGTGTTCGGATCATATAATTGATTTAGGTCCAGTTGGTGGAGAAAATGGAGGTCACCTGATTGTTAAGGGTAAGCCTGAGTTTATAATAAAAAATAATGAATCATTAACTGCTAAATATTTAAAAGAATATTTGTAAAAATTAATCTTTGGCATGCTCTTTGTATATAGATTAATAGTTAGTTTATTTTATTAGATAGTTAGTTTAAAACCTTGCAAAACTTTTTCTTGAAGTTTGCAAGGTTTTTTTTATTTCCCCAAGAATTTATCTATAAGATTATTAATATCAACAGAAAACTTTAAAAAGACAACAATTGATATATATATAAATGAAACAAGAATAGACTTTAAAACAATATTCAAAATCGGATGGAAGTCAAAGTTTACATAGAACGATATTAAAAAACCAACTAAAATAAGTGAGATTACTTTGAAAGTATTTAAAGTTATAGGATGTAATTTAAATTTTAAGTATACATAGTAAACCTTTAATGAATTGTATAAGCAAACAGCTATCAAAGAAGATATAGCAGCTCCTTCAATTCCGTATAAAGGAATAAAAATATAGTTTAAGTAAATTGTTATAAAAATCAATAACACACCTACAAATACAATGAAATTATAATATTTACTATTAAAGATAATCCCATCTATATTTCCTAAAAATGCATTATAAAGTTTTGTAAAAGAAATAATAAGGACAACGTAGTAGCCTTCTTTGTAAGTAAATGGAATAAATGAATAGAAATCACTAAGGTTAAATACTATTAATAGAAAAACTAGTCCACAAACGATCAATAAATTTAAACTAGATTTTTGATATAAAACTCCTAAATCTGTGTAATTCTTGTCATTTAGTAGCTTCGAGCTAAGTGGGTTGGCAATTTGAAATAAAGATCTTCTAGGTACAGTAATTAATGAACTGATATATATTGCAACAGCATAGTAAGCTACCTTAGAAATATCTAAATATTTTGCAATCATGAATTTATCAATTTCCAAAACAACATTTGCTACAGCTCCTGCAAGACAGATTACAATTAAATATCTAATTATTTCGTTTAAATTCTTTGACTTTTTCAATTTAAAATGAAATGGGTTATTTTTTAGAGAATAAACCATCATTATTAGAGTTCTTAACACATATACACACAAAACACATAAAATAAATTGTTGCTCATCTATAAACTGATAATGAATTAAAAACAATAAAAAAAAGATTAAAATTCTATGAAAAATTTCTTTTAAAAAATTCCCAAATACAGAAATCAATTTGATTTTTACTAGAGAATAAAAAACTTCAAAATAAGCAAAACTAAAAGCTGTAATAATTATTACCCAAATATTCGTGTTTGTCATATAAACATTTTGTGGAAGAAAATATTTGATAAAATCCATAGATGTTAGTCCAAGAAAAACTAAGATGATTACGCTAATTAAAGGAATGATTAACATAGTACTTATAAAGTAATTTTTTTCATCAGTCGTATTATAAGAGGAGTAAAATTTAATTATAGCATTATGAGTGCCTAGTGAAATAAACGGTAACATAATAGTTGCTGTAGAAATAATAAAGGCTAAAAGACCATGGTACTGATCAGATAAAAAATAAGTATATAAAAACAATACATTAAAAGCACCTAAAACAAATCCAACATAAGTAGAGATTGTATTTTTAATTGATTGTCTAATTACTATACCCATTATAGTTTTGATATGACATCTGAAATAGATCTCGTTAATTCAAATCTACTATATTTATTAATATTAGTTGGAGAAACTTTCAGTGTATTATTAAGAAACTTCCCGTAACTAGATGATATATAGTTAAATAAATCATCTTCCTCATTATAATTAAAACTATAACCAACTTTTGTTTCCATAATAATTTTCTTAACATCTATATTGTTTGAAATAGATATAATTGGCCTATTAGAATTTAAATACTCAAATAATTTTGCAGGGATTATTGAATTTGATTCATTATTATTAGTTTGAATAAGAAGAAGAATTTGTGATTTCTTTAAATATTTGTTAGTATCACTATATGGAATATGACCAATAAATTTAACATAAATATCTAAAGAGAATTCTTTAACAGAAAGTCTAACTTCATCACTAACATTACCGATTAAATTTAAGATGAATGAATCTTTAAAACCTTCGATTTCTTTTATTGCCTTACTTAAAACCCTCCATAACATTTCAGGGTTTCTATCAGTTAAAATAGAACCAATATGAGAAATTGTAAATTTCTTATCTAAAACAGCTAGGTTATCATTATAATAATCAAAACCATTTGTAATAGTCGAAATATGGGTTTTAGTTAACTTACTATATTCATCCTTCAAGGTATCTGATGTGACTACTACGTGATCCGCATCATTAAGCACTCCAAGTTCTAATAGTTTATGTTTAGCTAAAGTAGATTTTGAGAAATAAAACTTTTTATGATACCAAATATTCGTCCAGGGGTCTCTAAAATCTGCTATCCATTTAACATTTGTTGAGTTCTTTAATCTTTGACCAAGAAGATGCATACTATGCGGAGGGCCAGTAGTTATAATAGTCTCAATACCGTTTAGTGCTATATAGTTTTGGATAAAACTCAAAGACTTATTTGCCCAATATATTTTCGGGTCTGGAATGATAAAATTACCTCTAACATAAAGTAATATTTTATCTATAAAAGTGAGATTATCATTAGATGGAATAAGCCCTTTATTATACTGATTGTGTTTATTAGGTAAAAACAACTTTAATATAGAATCTATTAAAAATATAGGTTTTTTAATTATAATAACAGAATCTGGAATATCAGATATTAAAGATTGATCTACTTGATCAATATTAGAGAAATCAGGTGTGTATATGTAAGGCTTAATATTAAATTGATCGAAATACTTAACGAATTTAAGCCATCTTTGCACACCTGGACTAGAAAATGGAGGCCAGTAATAAGTAATGATTAAGACTTTTTTTTTCAATTTAATCTAGTTGTTTTTGGTTAATATAGTTAAATATATAAAACCCAAATAATAACAAAACTAATAAAGAACTAGCTAAGCTGAAATAAGATGACTTTTTAACTACATCTGGACTAAAATAGCACTCTATTAAATTATCTCCTTGAGCTAGGTACAAACCTCTTAGCGCAACATTAACATTATCAAAAACAGTCTCTTTTCCGTTCACAAATACTTTCCAACCTTTAGAGTAGAAAATTTCTGAAAAAACAGCATATCCATCTTCTTTGTTACTACTTGAATATTTTAAATAATTAGACGTGTAGCTAATTAAATCAATTTTAGCATTAACTGGAACATTGAATTTTTTAGATTTTAATTTAGTTGACACGGCACTATTTATTAAATTCAATGTATCTAAAGCTAATATAGCTTCGTTTTGATCTTTTAAATTAAATAAATCTTTAACAAACCAGGCGTTACCTTGTGCATCTTCATTTATAAAAGCTTTTACCTGTTCATTATCATTTTTACTAATGAAGTATTTTACATTTAACATGTTCAAAACAGGCATGTGATTTTTTGATATATAAAATTTCAATAAAGCATCATAATTTGAAAGCTTAGCAGCATGGTAGCCTAAAACAGAATTATGAAAATAAGATGCTTTTGTTGAATTACTTGTTAAATCTAGTACTCTGAATTTAGTTGTATCATTCAAAATTGATATATCGGCTTCGTTAGCAACATAAGGAACTTCAACCTTATTTGCTTTAACAAAATCATCTGAATTAACATAATTATTATTAAAAGATATAAGGTCAAATGAAACTAAAATTAGAAATGTAATAATTAGTGAGTTTGAAGACATCAATTTACTTTTATAAATATTTAGTAAGATAAAAGAAGACATTACATATAACCAAGTTCGTATTAAGTCTGATTTAAATAAATCAATTCTATCTAATCTTAAAGCATCTAAATAACCAGGCCCATAAGCATCCAGGTATAATGAATCACTTACCCCTTTAAAGCCTAAAAAATCAATCGAAAAGTATAAAGTAGCCAACAAAAGCATAAAGACCCCTAGGGTCTTATTTAAGGCTACAGTAACTGCTTTTTTTTGTTTGTTTTGGCTTATGATAGTATGTAATGAATATATGGCTAAAACAGGGACACAAAGCTCTAAAACTACCTGGATTGAACTGACAGCTCTAAATTTATTATAAAAAGGGAAATAATTTATAAAAAAGTCTGTAATAAAAGACATGTTCTTACCATAAGATAATACTAAGGATAATATGATAGAGCCAAGTAACCAATATTTATTTTTGTTAGACACTAAAAATAGGGATAGAATAAATAAAAAGAATACAACTATACCAATGTACGCAGGTGCTTCAACTATAGGCTGACTGCCCCAATAAGTAGGGCTATATTCAGTAGCATCTCTGGCTTGAATAGAAGTAGCGCCTATAGATTTAAAATATTTGTAAGATTCTGAGTCGACACCAAGTTTTTCTACACTCCCACCACCTGTTATCCTGGGTATAAATAAATTTAAACTTTCAAAAACTCCATAACTATACTCGGTGATATAATCGTAATTTAAACCATTAGATTCTGTTTGGTTACCATCAGGTGTGATAGTGATTTCATTAGCTCCTCTAGTACTTTGTTTAGAATACTCATAGGTACTCATAAGTGTACTAGCATTAAATCCAATAGCTAAAAATAAAGCAGAAAACAATATCGTTAGAGATTTAAAATATTTTTTTAAAGTATTTGTTTTAATAGCTTCAATCAGAAAATAAACACCAATAGATATAACGATAAACATTAAATAATAGGTCATTTGAAAATGATTAGCACAAATCTCTAGACCTAAGGCAATGGCAGTTAAAAAGAAACCTTTATAATACTTATTATTAAAAACTAGAATTATACCAGACAACACTAGTGGCATGTAGGCAATGGCATGCGCTTTAGAATTGTGTCCTGCTCCAATGATTATTATTAAATAGGTTGAAAAGGCGAAAAATATAGATCCTAAAAATGCTAACTTATAATCAATTTTTAATACTAGTAAAAAAACATAAAAACTTATAAGGTATAATAGTAAATAATCAGCTGGTCTTGGTAAAAATCTAAGGAATAAATCTAATTTTTTTATATAATTATGAGGGTATTTAGCACCTAATAAATAGGTTGGCATACCTGAAAAAGCACTATCTGTCCAGTAAGTTTCTGTATTAGTAGAGTCCCTGAAATCGTTCTGCTGCTTAGCCATTCCAGTGTATTGAACGATGTCGCTTTGATAAATTTTATCACCTTCAAGAATAGGATAAAAATAAGAAACAGAAATAATGATAAATAAAACAAACACAATTAAATGATGTGTATTGCATTTGAGAAAGGATAGTATATTATTCAACTTCTTCATAATCTACATAATCACCAACGTTGTTTTTTGAAGGTTTCTTTTTTTTTGGTATTTTATCAATAGTAACTTCCCCTTCACTCTTTTTGTTTTCAGGTCTATTATTAGTGTTGTTAAAGTTACTTTTCATTTTATTAGTCAAGTACTTGAACAAAAAAGGTGAAAACAATCTCCCTAAAAATTTAATAAAAAGATAACCGGCGTAAACCTTAACAAAAAATATAATTAAGCCCATATATATTCATTATAATAATTCAAAAATACAATTATTGTAGATCAAAAAAGTTAATAAAATAATAAAAATTATATATTTGAATAAATTGAATTATAATGAACAAAACTTTATTATCTATACTACTAACTTTACTTCCATATATAGCAATCAGCCAATATACCGATGTAATTAACTCTAACAAACCAGGAGAATCCTTTAGTGCTTTTTCAGTAGGTATTAATGTTTTACAAATTGAAACAGGTACCACATTTTTAAAAGAAAAGCATGATTTATTAAACAGAGAGTTTATCGGTTACGGATTAGATTTCTCGATTAGATATGGTTTTTTTAAAGAAGAGTTAGAGTTTTTAACTTATGGTACCTATCAAAATGATGTTTTTTATGATTACAGATATAACCCTACACAAGAAATTAGTCGAAATAATTTTAAGGAATTTAAAGTTGCTTTCAAGTACTTAATTTACGATCCTTATAAAAATTATGAAGACATTCCAAACGTGTATAGTTATAGAGCTAACCAAAAGTTTAAATGGAGGTCTTTAATTCCTGCTGTATCTTTAATGGCTGGAATTAATATCGATACAGAAAGTAATCCATATACATCTAATGGAGTTGAAGGAGTTAGTCCATTTTTTTTAATTTCGACTCAAAACAATTTTAAAAATAATACTGTACTTATTACAAATTTAATGTTAGACAGGTTAGGGAGCGATCAAACTGATTTTGAATATATTGTAACTCTTACCAAGGCTTTGAATATGAATTGGGTGATTTTTATAGAAACCCAAGGAATAAAAAGTGATTTTTATGCAGATAATTTATTTAGTCTTGGAGCTGCATATCTATTAAATAAGGATTTCCAAATTGATGGATCTGTATCTATAAACAACAAAAACACCCCAAAGGTTAGGAGATTAAATTTAGGCTTAAGTTACAGGTTCGATTTTCATAAAGATAAAGCTGTAGAAAAATGAAAATAGTAAAAGTTAATAGCAGTGAAGAATTACTGAAATTTGTTAAGTTTCCTTTTAAACTATATAAAGACTCTAAATACTGGGTCCCTCCTATTATAAAAGAAGAGATTAATAGCTTTACTAAAGGGGTTAATCCAAACCTCGATGACTGCGATGTCAATTTATTTTTAGCAATTCAAAATGGTAAAGTTGTTGGAAGAATTGCAGCTATTATTAATTGGTATGAGGTAAATACTCAAGGAATAAAAAAAATTAGATTTGGCTGGTTTGATACTATTAACGACATAAGTGTTACTAAAGCTTTAATTAGTGAAGTTGATAAAATTGGAATAAACAAAAAATTAAGTTTTATTGAAGGTCCAATAGGTTTTTCTAATTTAGATAAAGTCGGAGTACTTACTAGTGGATATGATAAAATTAGTACTATGATTACATGGTATAATCACCCTTACTATAAAGAGCATTTTGAGAAATTGAATTTTAAGATTGAAAAAGAATATTTAGAAAATAAATTTGACTTTAATAACATTGACACTAAATATTACTCAAGAATGGCTGAAATTGTAAAGAAAAGATTTTTACTCAAGTCAGTTAGCTTTAAGTCTACAGAAAAAGTTTTAAATTATGCAGATCAAATGTTTGATTTATTTAACATTTCTTATTCAAAATTATCTTCATTTATTCCAGTAAATACAAAGCAGATAAAATATATGAAGGAAAAGTTTCTTTCATTTATCAATCCAGAGTTTATAAAATTTACACTGGACAGCAATGACAAGCTTATCGGTTTTGCAATAATAATGCCTTCCTTCGCTAGTTCTTTACAAAAATCAAAAGGTAAAGTTTATCCTTTTGGATTTCTACACTTATTATACGCTAAGGCTTTTCCAAAAAATGTGACTCTCTTTCTAATTGGTGTACATCCTGACTATCAAAATAAAGGGGTTACAGCAGTTCTTTTTGATTCACTTTTAGAAACTCTAAAAAACAAAGGGATTAAGGAGTGTATTCGAACTCCTGAACTTAAAGATAATATAGCAATCAATAATCTTTGGAAAAACTTTAATCCTGTAACTTATAAGACTAGATGTACTTTCAAAAAAGATTTATCTAATCCATAGTCGGCAAATCCTTAGAAAGCTCTTTGTAGACACCAGAAATTAATCTTTCTCTAATTGCAGAAAAAGCATCAAGTGTAACTTGAATATCATTGGAGTTATGTGTAGCTGTAGGAATTAATCTTAACAGAATTAAGCCCTTAGGTATAACAGGGTAAATCACTGTTGAACAAAATATCCCATAGTTTTCTCTTAGATCTTTAACTAGTGCAAACGCCTCAGGAACTGTACCATTTAAATAAACAGGTGTTACGCAACTTTGTGTTGAACCTAAGTCAAAACCCCTATCTTTTAATCCAGATTGTAACTCAACAACATTAGTCCATAATTTTTGTTTGATTTCTGGTTGGGTTTTTATTATTTCTAACCTTTTTAAAGCCCCTACAACTAGTTGCATTTGTAATGATTTCGCAAACACTTGTGATCTTAAATTATATTTTAAAAAATCAATTATTTCTTTATCAGCAGCAATAAAAGCACCTGTACTTGCTAAGGATTTAGCAAAAGTGGCAAAATAAACATCAATTTTATCTTGAACTCCTTGTTCTTCCCCAGCACCTGCACCAGTTTTACCTAGAGTTCCAAAACCATGTGCGTCATCTACTAACAATCTAAAATTAAATTTACCTTTTAAGTCTGTGATTTCTTTTAATTTTCCTTGCTCACCTCTCATACCGAACACTCCTTCAGAAATAACTAAAATACCTCCACCTGTGGTTTCTGCCATTTTAGTTGCTCTTCCAAGGTTTTTTTCTAGACTTTCGATATCATTATGTTTGTATGTAAACCTTTTACCCATATGAAGTCTAACTCCATCAACAATACAAGCATGGGAATCAACATCATATACAATTATATCATTTTTAGAAACTAATGAGTCAATTGTAGACATTATCCCTTGATAACCAAAATTTAATAAATATGCAGATTCTTTATCAACAAATTTTGCTAACTCGATTTGTAGCTTATCGTGTAAGTCAGTATGACCAGACATTAACCTAGCACCCATTGGATAAGCAGATCCGTATTCCAAAGCTGCTTCAGCATCAACTTTACGCACCTCGGGATGATTAGCTAAACCTAAGTAATCATTAACACTCCAGGTAATTACTTCTTTTCCTTGGAACTTCATTCTATTAGAAATTGGTCCTTCTAATTTAGGGAATGCAAAATATCCTTCTGCTATAGATGCCCATTTTCCTAGAGGACCTTTGTCCTTGTACATTCTTTCAAATAAATCTCTCATCTAATAAATATATTATTTTATATACTGAATTTTTTCAATTGTTTTTTCATGCTCACTATCAAAAAACCCTTGAGTTTCCATCCACTTATCACTATAAATCTTACTTAAATATCTTGATCCATGATCTGGGAAAATAATAACTACCAAATCACTAGACTTGAATTCATTTCTTGCATCCAACTGCTTAACTGCTTGTAAAGCAGCTCCGCTAGTATAACCAACAAACATTCCTTCACTTTTAGCTAAATCTCTAGCTGTATGTGCGCTATCCTCATCTTTAACCTTTATAAATTCATCTATAAGATCAAAATTTGTTGCAGAGGGTATAAGATTTTTACCCAGACCTTCAATTCTGTATGGATAAATTTCTTTATCATCAAACTCTTTAGTTTCATGATATTTTTTCAATACAGACCCGTATGCATCTACTCCAATTATTTTAATATTAGAGTTTTTCTCTTTTAAAAATTTAGAAACTCCTGAAATAGTGCCGCCAGTACCACTACACGCAACTAAGTGAGTTATTTTCCCTTCAGTTTGAGTCCAGATTTCTGGTCCAGTGGTTTTATAATGCGCTTCAATATTCAATCCATTGAAGTATTGATTAATATAAACAGAACCTTTAATTTCTTCATGTAATCTTTTTGCAACTTCGTAATAGGACCTTGGGTCATCTGCACTAACATTCGCAGGACAAACATAAACCTTAGCTCCCATAGTTTTCAACATGTCAATTTTATCAGAAGAAGATTTTGAACTTACTGCTAAGATACAATCATAACCTTTGATGATGCTTATCATAGCGATACTAAAACCTGTATTACCAGACGTAGTTTCAATTATAGTATCTCCTGGTTTTAAAATCCCTTTTCTTTCGGCTTCTTCAATTATAAATAATGCAATTCTGTCTTTAGAAGAATGACCTGGATTAAAAGACTCTAATTTTACAAGAAACTCTCCTTTGAAACCTGAAGTAATATTGTTTAGCTTAACTAGAGGGGTGTCCCCTATTAATTGTAATATATTATTAAAAACTAATTTATGTTTTTTCATCTATATTATTGAAAAAGTCAAGTTATGTAATTTTACCATATTAACCAAACTAAGCAAAAATAAGAGTTTTTTTTTAGATCATGAAGTTGAAAAATTAAAAATCTATTAAAAAATATGTTAAATCGTTATAGTTTTCATACTAGCGAAAAAATATAAAAGAATATTACATTATGGATAAACATTAAATTTTATAAAGAAATTATAAAGACTTAATTGATGACAAAAAATAATCGTGATGAATATTTGTATAGTTTAAATGCGTAACTAATCTTAATTTATTACTACCCATCGATATTAACTTAATATTTAAGCGTTTAAGTTTATCAATAAATGAACTATCATTAATTTCTTTATTTAATTCAAATATCACAATATTAGTTTCAATCTTTTCAACAGATTTTACATATGTAGATTTTGCTAAAACTTCTCCAATTTCGCGTGCTCTTTGATGATCTTCAGATAATCTGCTTAAATTATTCTCTAAAGCATAAATACCAGCACTAGCTAAATATCCAGCCTGCCTCATGCCGCCTCCTAGTATTTTTCTAATTCTTAATGCATTACTCATTATCTTACTATTACCAATTAAAACTGATCCAATTGGACAACCTAAACCTTTACTAAGGCAAACTGAAATAGTATCAAATATTTTACCTACTTCAAGAGGATTGTCGTTTTTATGTACAATAGCATTCCAGATTCTTGCTCCATCTAAATGCATGCCTAGATTATTTGAGTTTGCTACTTTTTGTATTTTTTTTAACTCACCAATATCCCAACAAGCTCCTCCACCCTTGTTTGTTGTATTCTCTATAGCTATTAATTTTGATAAAGGACTATGATAAAAATCCTTTGGATTAATTGAATTAAGAGCTTGGTCACTGTTAAACATACCTCTTTTACCATCAATTAAATTAAATGAAACTCCACTGTTAAATGACGCTCCCCCTCCCTCATAATTATATATATGGGAATATTTATCACATATAACTTGATCACCAGGGTTTGTATGTAATTTAATTGCTGTTTGGTTGGCCATAGTACCTGATGGAAAAAACATCCCTACATCCTTACCAAACATTGAAGCAACTTTAGTTTGCAAAAGGTTTACTGCAGGATCTTCACCATAAACATCATCACCAACTTTTGAATCCATCATAAATTCAAGCATTTTTTTAGTAGGAACAGTGACAGTATCACTTCTTAAATCAACTATCATATATTTTTAGTTATTTAGATTACATGCAGTAGATCCAATAGGAGATCCATCTGGTATCTTAGGACTATTAGCTAATTCAAACAGTTCTGGCTTAGAATTAAATTTTGTAATAATGTTTAAATACTCTTCACTATACTTGTTTTTATATTTCTTAGATCCTAATAATTGAATAATATTACTCAATGCTTTTCTAGACTCTGCCTTTACTTGAAAGAAAGATTTCTTATTAGATGCTAAGTTTAATAGAAACTTTAAATAATTATTATTTATCACCTGTTGAACTTCAAATAAATAACTGTCATTAATTTTATTATCCAATTTAAAAGTGCTATTTGTTAGAGTAGTTAGTAAATAACTTAAACTCATATTCTGCGATATGGTATTAGACATGCTACTTTGAATAACTAATCTATTCATTCTCTCCGGATTTAATAATAAAGAAAGGGTCATTTCACTAGCAGTTGATACTGCACTTAGAGGGTCAAAACTAACTCCTGTCATACTTTTAAAAGATTCTCTAGTCCTTGGATAGCTATAAGCTCTTGGTGGAAATAACTCTAATTTTGATTTTGGTATAGCTAAATTTTTAGCTTTTAATGTACTTAACAATGAGAAAAGAGCATTATTTTGCTTTTCAAACGAAACATCTTTTACTATAGTCTGGTTATCATCTCTTGTTACGTAATTATAGTCAAGACCGCCAATTAATTTTACGGCTGCTTCAGTCTGAAATCTATGTAAAAAGTAAAGTGGAACAAAAACATCTTCTAGCTTGCTATAAGTCTCAAAAGATCTAATATTAAATTTAGAAAAATCATTAATAGCTTTATCTCTAATTAGCATAATCTTAGATAATCCTTCAGAAACATCCCCGTCATTGTCCCATAAATGTGCATTCACATGCGCCCCACTAGCTGCTCTAGCATCAGAGTCAGTAATAAATCTCAAACCATTTTCATAAGCATTATCTAAAATACCATTTAATAAATCTTTTTCGTTTCCTGAGTTGAATTCCGAATAACTGTATGCTACGGATACCTTATCCCATTCTCCTATTCCAACCGCGTAAGCATCAGTTAAATCAATTTTATCATTGGTTAGTTTAATTAATGGATGAGGATAATCCATTACAGATGAGCGGTTATTTGTACTGGCAGCAAAATTATGAGCAAATCCAATTGTATGACCAACTTCATGAGCACTAAGCTGTCTAATTCTAGCTATTGCCATATTTAACATAGGATCATAATTGTCATCATCAACAAACGGCTTAGACATTAAAGCTTGAGCGATTAAAAAATCTTGTCTTATTCTTAAACTACCTAAACTTACATGCCCTTTTATTATTTCACCAGTCCTAGGGTCAACTACACTAGCACCATAGCTCCAACCTCTTGTTGATCTGTGAACCCATTGTATAACATTATATCTACAATCCATGGGGTCAGCATCGTCTGGTAATATTTTTACTTGAAAAGCATTTTTATAACCAATCGCTTCATATGCTTGATTCCACCACGAGGCTCCATCAATTAAGGCTGATCTAACTGGCTCTGGAGTTCCAGGATCTAAATAATAGATTATAGGATCTTTAGCCTCACTCATTTCTAGAGTTGGGTCTATTTTTTCTAATCTATGTCTTGTTATGTATTTTTTATTAATCTCTTCTTGTACAGGTGTTGCATAATCCATAAAAGAAATAGTTAATGCTCCACTTCTAGGGTCAAAAACTCTAGGAATATATTTATCGTCAGGAAGTTCTATAAAAGAGTGGTGTTGAACAACACTAACTAAAGAGGGGTCTGGAGATACTCCACTAGTAATTAATCTTCCTGTTGGCTTTCCTGAAAAAGTTAATAATGCTTCAAATTCAGAATTCTTAGGAAAAGATTTTGTTCGATCTAGTTGTAATGCACTTTTTGTTAAGTCAATTTTATAAGCTCCTTGTTTCGCAGCTTTTAATCTATCCGCCACACCGTGCTTATCTTGCATTAAAAAAGAAGTAAAATCAATTAAATATTTATCATCAATAGTTTCTAAAATCTTAAATCCATAAATAACGGATTTAGCAAATGCTTGTTCAATACTTTTTTCCTCAGCCTTATTATTCGTATTTGCTCTAAAAGATAAATTTGGCTGGATTAACAATAACTTATTTCCAGCTTTTTGAAAACTAACTAACCTTTCATTTCCAAGTTGACCTCTATCCAAACCAATATCATTTGAACCAATTCCTGTTGCTAATGAGTTTATATATAAAAAATCTCTATTTAATTCTGTAACTTCTAAATAAATTTTGTCAGTTGAATTGTCGTAGTAAAAATCGAAAAAACCTTCAAATTTCTCTAACTCTTTATCTAAAATTGACTGAGAGAAACTAGTTGTAAATAACAAAAAGGTGAATAATTGCAATAAATTTTTCATAAGAGTAAATATTTATCATAAAACTAAGGAATAATTATTTGTAAAAAAATAACAAAAAGAAAAATAAATAATTTTTTTGAGAAATTATATAATAGTAGTTTAGCTACAAATATTTTGACAATGATTACAACAGATCAATTTAAAAATCTTCAAGATCGCCTTGGTGCGTTAAGGAGGTATCTTTGACTTAGATGCCAAAAAAATAAAAATTCAGAATGAAGAAGAAAAAACATTTGATCCTGACTTTTGGAAAGATTCCAAAGCTGCCGAAATTTTATTAAAAGAACTAAGGTTTAATAAAAAATGGGTTAAAGATTTTTCTATTCTAGAAGAGCAGATTAATGATTTAGAAGTTTTATTAGAATTCTTTAAACTTGGAGAAGCTAGTGAGAGTGAAATTATTGATACTTATCAAAAATCATTAAGTTTTTTAGAAGAATTAGAATTTAAAAATATGCTTTCTGAAAAAAGTGACAGCATGAGTGCTGTCCTTCAAATTACTGCTGGAGCTGGAGGAACTGAAAGCTGTGATTGGGCTCAAATGCTCATGAGAATGTATATGATGTACTGTCAAAAAAACAATTTCAAACTAACAGAACTAAATTTACAAGACGGTGATGTTGCTGGAATAAAAACCGTAACACTACAAATTGAAGGTGATTTTTCTTTTGGATGGCTCAAGGGTGAGAATGGAGTTCATAGACTTGTAAGAATCTCCCCATTTGATAGTAATGCTAAGAGACATACTAGTTTTGCTTCGGTTTATGTATACCCTTTAGTAGATGACTCAATTGAAATAGAAATTAATCCTGCAGATATTGAAATAACGACTTCTAGATCTAGTGGTGCTGGAGGGCAAAATGTTAATAAAGTTGAAACGAAAGTTCAGCTTACACACAAACCAACAGGAATTAAAATTTCTTGTTCAGAGACTAGGTCACAGCATGATAACAGATCACGAGCAATGCAAATGTTAAAGTCTCAATTATACGAAATAGAAATTCAGAAACAGCAAGCTGAAAGATCGGATATTGAGGCCGGTAAAATGAAAATTGAATGGGGAAGTCAAATCAGAAACTATGTATTACACCCATATAAGTTAATTAAAGATGTACGGACTGGATTTGAGTCAGGAAATGTAGACTCCGTTCTAGACGGAGAACTAAAGCCTTTTTTAAAATCTTATTTAATGATGTCAGGACAATCTAAAAACTCAAACGAATTATAGTATGATTAATATTTATCACAACACAAGGTGTAGAAAATCCAGAGAAGCTATTGAATATTTAAAAGATCAAAAAATAAACTTTAACATAATTGATTATTTAAATCAGAATTTAAGTGAAGAAAAAATATCAGCACTCATTAATAAGCTTAAAATAAAACCAATAGAATTAGTCCGAAAAAATGAATCTATTTGGAAAGAAAGTTATAAAAGTAAGAAAATGTCTGACCTAGACATAGTGCGTGTTCTATCTTCTAATCCAAAGCTAATAGAAAGACCAATTATTGAAAGTGATAAAAGTGCAGTAATTGCTAGACCTCTTGAAAAGTTAGCGGTTTTTTTAGAAAAAAAATAACATACTTTTAACAATTAAATACACAGAGAGGATTTATTTTTACTCAAAAATTAATTATAATGAAAAATTTTATTTTCCTTACAATATTAAGTATTCTTTTTACCAACCTAATTATTGCTCAAGAATTCACACTTTCGGGAGTCGTATTAGAGTCTGAAACTAAAGAAGAACTAGAGTACGCTACAGTTACCGTGTTAAGCTCTGACAATGTTGTGGTCACTGGTGGATTAACAAATAGTAAAGGTGAATTTAGTATTACTCTAAAAAAAGGGAAATACAATTTACTGGTTGAATATATTTCTTATAAAAATTTCGAACAACAAGGCCTAATAATATCTAACAACCTAAACCTTAATAAAATTGAATTAGATTTTAATATTGAATCTTTAGACGAAATTGAAATTATTGCAGAAAATACTACTGTTGATATAAGGTTAGATAAAAAAATATATACAGTAGGAAGAGATTTGACTGTAAAAGGTGGATCAGTTAGCGATGTCTTAGATAATGTTCCATCAATTTCAGTTGATGTAGAAGGAAATGTTTCACTTCGTGGTAGTGAAGATGTTAGAATTTTAATTAATGGTAAGCCATCAGGTTTAGTGGGATTAAATTCTGCTGAAGCATTAAGGCAATTACCTTCAGAATCAATAGAAAAAGTAGAGGTAATAACATCACCATCTGCTAGATATGATGCTCAAGGAAGCGGTGGTATTATAAATATAATTTTAAGAAGAAATAAATTATTAGGATTTAACGGTACAGTAAATGCTAATGTAGGTAACCCTACTAGCACTGGATTATCTACAAGTTTAAATTACAGAACAGGAGACGTTAATGTATTTAATTCTACGGGATTAAGTGATCGCCTTAGAGTTGGGGATTCCTATTCTTATGCAGAATATTACAATGGAGATGAACCAAACTCTTTTATTAGAGACAATAGGAACTGGGAGAGAGATAACCAAGGTTTATTTAGTAATACTGGTCTAGAATGGTACTTAAACGATAATACATCAATAACCACTTCATTTTTAATAAATAAATCTGATGGTACAAGTAAGAATGAAAATACTACACTAGAATTGGATAGTTCGAATAATATTCTAAATGAAACTTTTCGTTTAGAATCAGAATCAGGTGATAATGAAAATAAAGAATTTTCATTAAATTTTGACAAAAGATTTAACGATGCTGGGCATAAATTAGTAATCGATATGCAGATCGGCAATAACTTTGATAACGAAAATTCTATTTTAACTCAAAACAGCTTAAACTTTGAACAAGTTACTTCTAATGAAACTAATGAAAACAAACTTTTAAAGGCTGACTATGTTTTACCAATTGGTGAAAACAGACAATTTGAAGCTGGGTTTAAAGTAGAAGAATCAGATCTTTACCAAGATTATAAAGTTTACTCTGACCAAAACGATGGCTTAATATTAGATCCAGAACAAAGTAATATTTTCCGATACAAAGAACAAGTTAATGCAATTTATTCTCAATACGGATTTAAAATTGAAGATAAATATTCTTTTCTTTTTGGGGTTAGAGTTGAGCAAACTAAAAAAGATATAATTCAAATTACCACAGATGAATTGATTAAAAAGGACGATACAGGCTTATTTCCTACTTTTAATTTTGGGTTTGAGATTTCTGATGACGAAAGTATAACTCTAGGTTACAGCAGAAGGTTAAGAAGACCATGGTCTAGGTTTATAAACCCTTTCCCTACTAAAAATAGCCCTACAAGTATATTTAGAGGTAATCCAAATTTAGATCCTACCTTCTCTAACAATTTTGATTTTGGGTATTTAAAAACATTTGAATCTTCATTTTCAGTAAACTCATCAATGTATTTTCAGAAATCAACAAATACATTTAATTTTATAACTCAAGATACAGGAGAAACAGTTAACCTAGGCGGAACAGATGTTCCAATAATTGAGAGGTTTCCCATAAACCTAGCTACTAATTCAAGATTTGGGTTTGAATTTAATCTATCTTATAGACCTAGTAAAAAATGGAGTGTAAATTCAAATTTTAATTTGTATAATAATAAAGTTGAAGGGGAATACAACGATATTGATTACGGAAGTGAAAATTTAAGTTGGAGTATGAGATTAAATAATAAGTTGACTTTACCAGGTGAAATTGAATGGCAAACAAGAATGAATTACAGAGGTCCAAGAGAAGATGCTATTAACAAGTCAAAAGCAAGTTACTCTGCAGATTTAGCATTTAGCAAAGATATTCTTAATGAAAAGGGAACATTATCTTTTAATGTTAGAGATCTATTTGATTCTAGAGCCAGCATTAGCGAAGCATTTACAGAGACTTTTTATTCTGAATCAAAATACAGATGGAGTTCAAGAAGTTTTACCCTAAACTTTACTTATAGAATTAATCAAAAGAAGAAAAGGTATCAAAGTGGTGGACAAAGTTATCAAGGTGGCGGGGAAGAATATGGTGGCTAAGAACTATTTAAAAAAAAACATTAAATTTAACAACATTTAACTATAAAATTATGAGAGAATTTATTTCAAAGTATTACCCAATTATAATAGCATTCGTTGCAATGTTATATTCTATAGGTTTAGGAATTTCAGGAGATACTGAGTCGGCTCAGTATTCTGCACATTGGCCAGGAACTATATTATTATTTGCAATAGCATTAAGACAAAGAAGAACCACATGAGTATAGAAATGTATATAATTGGAGGTCTAATTTGGATTGCTTACATGTATTTCACAATATGGAATATTTGGCATAATTCAAAGTCTGCAAAAAATAGAAAAAAACAGGAATAGGAAAGGTAAATCGGGGAAGCATAAATTAAAGAAGCAATAGTTGTTGTAAACTAATGCATTTGTAATAATTTATTCAAAAGGAGTATTATTTTTTAGCTTTATTCTTTTTTTCGTCACGAATTTCCTTCAATCTCTCAAGTAAAGACCCACCTACCCAGTAAGGAATAACAAAGGTTAATAAAAATATCATTAACCAAAAGCCTATACTGAGTATAGTTGCAAATGCTAAAAAACCTAAATACTGATCAAATTCAAACATAATTTATATAATAAGTTCCAAAGATATACTGTTTAATAATCTTAAACAATAAATAATAAAAAAATAATTGAACTTAAATTTGTAAATTTGTATTCTAATTTTACATATAAATAATATGGAATATAGGATAGAAAAAGATACTTTAGGAGATGTAAAAGTACCCGCAAATAAACTCTGGGGTGCTCAAACTGAGAGATCTAGGAATAATTTTAAAATTGGACCTAGCTCTTCAATGCCTCTTGAAATTATTTATGCTTTTGCATATTTAAAAAAAGCTGCTGCAATTGTAAATCATGAAAAAGGAATACTAGAAATTGAAAAAAAAGATCTAATATCCTCTGTATGTGATGAGATATTAAATGGAGATCACGATAAAGAGTTTCCTTTAGTAGTATGGCAAACTGGCTCAGGTACTCAAACTAATATGAATGTAAATGAGGTTATCTCTAATAGATCACATCAATTACAAGGAAATAAGCTAGGTCATGGTACTAAACTAGTAATGCCAAACGATGATGTCAATAAATCACAATCTTCAAACGACACCTTCCCTACTGCAATAAGCATATCATCTTACAAGCTTTTAATAGACCACACAATACCAGCTTTGGAGAACTTAAAAGAAGAATTTTATAAAAAAACTGTAGAATTTAAATCTATTATTAAAATAGGGAGAACACATCTAATGGATGCTACTCCATTAACTTTAGGTCAGGAGTTTTCTTCTTATGTATCTCAGTTAGAGCATGGAATAAAAGCTTTAAACGAGTCCTTAGATCATTTAAGCGAACTAGCTTTAGGTGGTACAGCTGTTGGTACAGGCTTAAATACACCAAAAGGATATTCGTCAAAAGTTGCTGAAATAATATCTAACTTAACAGGACTTCCTTTTATTACTGCACCAAATAAATTTGAAGCTCTTTCTGCTAACGATGCTATAGTTAGATCTCATTCTGCATTAAAAGGTATCGCAATAACACTTAACAAAATTGGTAATGACATAAGGTTTCTTGCATCTGGACCTAGAAGTGGTATTGGCGAAATTTCACTTCCTGCTAACGAACCAGGTAGCTCTATTATGCCAGGAAAAGTAAACCCAACTCAGTGTGAGGCACTAACTATGGTTTGTGCTCAAATAATTGGTAATGACTCCTCAATTGCATTTGGTGCTACCCAAGGACACTTTCAATTGAACGTTTTTAAACCTATGATGGCATCTAATTTAATTGAATCTTGTAAATTATTAGCTGATGCATGTAACAGCTTTAGTAATAATTGCGTCGAGGGTATTAAACCAAATTCAAAAGTAATTAAAGAAAAATTAAATAGCTCTTTAATGCTTGTAACTGCACTTAATCCAAAAATAGGTTATTATAAAGCTGCAGAAATAGCTAATAAAGCACATCAAAATGGAACTACATTAAAGGAGGAAGCTATTAACTTAGGTTATTTAACAGCTTCAGAATATGATGAGTGGGTAAGACCAGAAAATATGATTTAAATAATTTATAAAATGTCATTTACTCTCTTAATAAATATAAAAAAACTTTTACAGGTTAGAGATAGCAACGTTCAATACGTTTCTGGAAAAGACATGGGTATTATTCCTTCAATTAATAATGCATATTTGTTATTAGAAAATTCTTTTATAAAAGAATTTGGCGAGATGGATAATTGTCCAAAAAAATTAGATGATTTTAAGGTTATTGACTGTAATGGCCAAATGGTGTTACCTTCGTGGTGTGATTCCCATACCCATATAGTTTACTCCGGAAACAGATCAAAAGAGTTTATAGATAGGATTAAAGGCTTGAGCTATACTGAAATTGCAAATAATGGCGGAGGAATATTAAATTCTGTTGAAATTCTAAGAAATACTAGTAAAAAAGATTTATTAGAACAATCTTTAGAAAGAGTACATAATGTAATTAAACAAGGGACAGGTGCAATTGAGATTAAATCTGGCTATGGTTTAAATATAGACTCTGAAAAGAAAATGCTAGAAGTAATTTCTGAGATCAATAAAAGTACTGAAATTATAGTAAAATCAACTTTTTTAGGAGCTCATGCATTTCCTAAGGAATTTTCAAAGAACAAACATCAATATGTAGATCTTATTATTAACAATATGCTTCCTGAATTTCATAAACTACAACTAATTAATTATGTAGATGTGTTTTGCGAAAAAGGTTATTTTGACTTATCTCAATCAGAAAAAATAATTTCTAAAGCTCAAGAACTGGGTATACAAACTAAAATTCACGTAAACCAGTTTAATTCAATAGGTGGTATAAAATTAGCAGTGAAATATAATGCCTTGTCTGTAGATCATCTTGAAGTGTTAAATGATAAAGATTTAGAAATCTTAAAAAACAGCTCTACAATGCCGGTAGCACTTCCTACTTGTTCCTATTTTCTTGGCATCAATTATACACCAGCAAGAAAAATAATCGATAGCGGTTTACCATTAGCTATCGCAAGTGACTATAATCCCGGGTCTTCACCAAGTGGGAATATGAATTTCGTAGTTAGTACTGCATGTATAAAAATGAAAATGACTACTGAAGAAGCAATTAATGCAGCAACAATTAATGGTGCATATTCTATGGGAATAAGTGATAAAGCAGGAAGTATAACTATAGGAAAAATTGCAAATTTAATTATCACAGATAAATTAAATTCTATAGATGAAATACCATACTCATTTGGATGTGACAAAATCAGTAAAGTGATTTTAGCAGGTGCTATTGTTTGATTTAATTAAGATGCTTATCTACTAATAACATTATTTCTTTTTCTATCAGATTAGTTTGTTCAACTATCAACTTTCCTTTTTGTATAATATCAGATACATAATTATCATCATTTAAATCTTTACAGTTGATTCTCACATTCAAATACGCACCCATTACAGCTGTACGGATACATAAAGCTGCAACACCTGCATCAGAAATAGAATTTGGATTACCAACCTCTGCCATACATTTAATGCTCTCTAAGCAAGCAAATGAAGTTTCCATAATTTTAAAAGGTACTTCAATAGCATATTTTGTGGCAGATTGAAGAGCCATTAATCGAGTTTCTTTTTGCTCATCTGAATCTTTAGGTAGTGAAACTGCTGCCATTATTCTATTAAACGCTAGAGTATCTTCATCTACTAGCATTACTAATATGTTTTGGTAAGCTAAACTTTTCTCACCCCATTTAGAATAAAACTCCCATTTGTCTTCCCATCCTCTTTTATTTGCAGATAAATTAGCAACCATTGTGGATAAAGCAGCTCCTAAAGCACCACAATACGCAGAAATTGAACCGCCACCAGGTGCAGGTGATTCACTAGAAGTTTTATTAGCGAATTCAATTAAATTCATCTTAGCTAGTTGTTGATCGTCATTTTTTAGCGCGTATTCAATGATTCGCTCTTCAGGATTAAAGGGTTGCAGTTCGTCTAGACCTAAAGACTTAATCGCAATATGAATTATTTCTTCATCTGAAATAGCTAAAGATCTGCTTTGTTTTTGTAAAAAATATTTACCAGCATCTATCAAAACCTTTTTAGGTACTAATCCTATTAATTCAGAACCAGTGACTCTGAGCCCCCTAATCTCTGCTCTTTGGCAAGTCTTTTCAAATACATCATGTAAACTTGTAATATTAATATTAGTTAAATTATATGAAATTTGAGCAATTCCATATTCTTCAATATACCAACCAATTCCTTTTAGATTTTTAAATATCCCTGGCTGTCTAACAGCTTCGCCATTTTTATCTTTTACTATTTTTCCTGAAATTTTATCTCCCTCTCGTTTAATTCTACCTGCTTCTCTTAGATCAAACGCTATAGCATTAGCTCTTCTTGATGAAGTTGAGTTTAAATTAACATTGTAAGCAATTAAAAAATCACGCGCAGAAATAGCAGTAACACCAGATTTAACAACGCTTTCAGTAAACTTACTTGGGCCATAATCAGGCTTCCAAACTGATGTTATAATCTTTTTAGATAATCCTTCATATTCACCGGATCTACAATTCGATAGATTCACACGTTTATCTTCTTTGGCTGCATTTTCATAACAATAAATTGGAATACCTAATTCATCTCCAACTCTTTCACCTAATTTATGAGCATATTCAACAGTCTCCTCCATTGTAATATTTGAAATTGGTATCAACGGGCAAACATCAACAGCTCCCATTCTAGGGTGCTCTCCATTGTGTAAACTCATATCAATAAGCTCTTTAGCTTTTTCAATTAACAAAAAAGCAGCATCAATTACAGCTTGTGGCTCCCCTACAAAAGTAATAACTGTTCTGTTAGTTGCTTTTCCAGGGTCTACATTAAGTAATTTAACTCCATCTACGGTTTCAATGACATCAACAATCTTATCGATTACAATTTGATTTCTACCTTCAGAAATATTTGGAACACATTCTATTAATTGCATAATTTTTTTATATGAAATAAATATATTAATATTAAATTTAATTATTCAAATATTAGATCTAATTATGAAGGTTAGTTTTATAAATTATCAAGATAAATATTCTAGTGAATTTTATAATTTAAACATAGAATGGTTAGAATCCTATTTTTATGTGGAAGAACACGACAGATTAATACTAAGTAATCCAGAAAAATATATAATTAACAGGGGTGGGATAATTTTATTTGCAGTCATTAAAAAAGAGATAGTAGGAACTGTTGCATTAATGCCCACTAATAAAGTAAACATCTATGAGTTAACTAAAATGGCTGTAGATCCAAAGTGTAGAAATCAAAAAATTGGGCAAAAAATACTAAAAGAAATTATATCTATTGCAAAACAAAGAAAAATACATAAACTTATATTATACTCGAATAGAATACTGAAAAATGCTATCTATTTATACCTTAAATATAACTTTACTGAAATTAATTTAGAAAAAGATTGCCCCTACAAAAGAGCAAACATAAAAATGGAATTATTTATCTAATTAGTTTTCTGTATTTAATTCTAGTTGGGAGAGTTTCTTTACCAAGTCTTTTCTTTTTATTCTCCTCATATTCACTATAAGCTCCTTCAAAAAAGTATACTTCAGAGTTTCCTTCAAATGCTAATATGTGAGTACAAACTCTATCTAAAAACCATCTATCGTGACTTATCACTACTGCACAACCAGCAAAACTTTCCAAGCCTTCTTCTAAAGCTCTTAAAGTATTGACATCTAAGTCATTAGTTGGCTCATCAAGAAGTAACACATTACCCTCTTCTTTTAATGTCATGGCTAAATGAAGTCTATTTCTTTCACCTCCAGAAAGTAATTTTACTTTTTTATTTTGCTCACTACCACTAAAATTAAATCTACTCAGATAAGCTCTAGAATTCACTTGCCTATCACCCATTGAAATTAGCTCTTGACCATCGGAAAAATTTTCCCATATGCTTTTTTCTAAATCAATATTTGTATGCGACTGATCTACATATGCTATTTTAGCAGTTTCACCAATTAAAAACTCACCTTTATCAGGGTTTAGTTCCTTCATAATCATTTTAAATATAGTTGTCTTTCCAGCTCCGTTAGGACCTATCACTCCCACGATTCCAGCTTGGGGTAAACTAAATTCTAGATTATCATATAATAATTTATCATCAAATGCTTTACTAACCTTAATTGAGTTGATAACGTTAGTACCTAAACGAGGTCCATTAGGTATATATATTTCTAACTTTTCATCTAGCTGTTTTTGATCTTGGTTCAACAACTTATCATAATTACTTAATCTTGCCTTTTGTTTTGTTTGCCTACCCTTAGCTCCTTGTCTAACCCAGTCTAATTCTCTTTCAAGAATTTTTTGCCTCTTTGATGCGACTTTACTTTCCTGTGCTAGTCTTGTGGACTTTTGGTCTAACCAAGATGAATAATTACCTTTCCAAGGAATTCCTTCACCCCTATCTAGTTCTAAAATCCAACCAGCTACATTATCTAAAAAGTATCTATCGTGAGTTACTGCAATCACTGTCCCTTTATATCTAGATAAATGTTGTTCTAACCAGTCAACAGACTCAGCATCTAAGTGATTTGTAGGTTCATCTAATAATAACACATCAGGTTCTTTTAATAACAATCTGCATAAAGCTACTCTTCTTCTTTCCCCTCCAGACAAATATTTAATTTGCTTCTCTGGACTTGGTGTTCTTAAAGCGTCCATAGCTATCTCTAACTTGGTGTCTAATTCCCAGGCATTTGAAGCGTCAATCATATCCTGAAGAACAGCCTGTCTATCCATCAATTTCTGCATTTTATCCGCATTAGAGTAAACTTCCTCTAAACCAAATTTATCGTTAATTCCATTGTATTCGTCTAAAATAGCTACTGTTTCACTTACTCCTTCTTTAACAATTTCTAGAACTGTTTTATTATCATCAAGAATTGGCTCTTGTTCTAAAAAACCAACAGAATAGTCTTGTAAGAAAGTTATATCTCCCTGAAAATTATTATCTAAACCTGCAATAATTTTTAATAATGTAGATTTTCCAGAACCATTTAGTCCAAGTATTCCAATTTTAGCTCCGTAAAAAAAGCTTAAATAAATATTCTTTAATACAGCTTTACTTTCACCTGGAAATGTCTTGGTTAAACCAGACATTGAGAATATTATTTTCTTATCATCGCTCATTAAACTCTTCCTTTAAGCGCATAGAAAACCCATGCATTAGCAAAAAAACCAACACCTACTGAGACAAAACCCCAGCCGGCTACTTCATTATATTTAAAGGCACCTAAGCCTACAAGAACTAAACCTATAATTATCATTATAAAAGTCGCCCATCCCAAAACCGTATTTTTATTCATCATTTTCATATCAAACTAAGATTTTTTTCTTTTTTTTCTTTTTTTCTTTTTTTCCTTACTATCACTTTCAAAGTCCATTTCGATATACCTTGAAACTTCCGCAGAACTTAAAATTGAATTTAAAGATTTTACATATTCAAATTCGTTCAATTTAAGTTTACTAAGTCTTACATCACGGGTATAATCTTCATTATCTACAATCATATTGTAACTTTCCATCTTTTCAATAAGCAAACCTTTAAGTATCTGCATCTCAAACTCGTCTAAAACAAACTCCGCTTTACACTTAGGTAAAATTTTATCTAATTCTTTATAAATATTTAAAGTAGAAACATAAGCAGAACTATCATATTTAGGCATAGGGGCATAACCTCTTTGACCTCTTTGAATATTATTAATTTGAGAATATGATGAAATTGAGAATAAGAAAAACAGTACTAAAACTAGGGGTCTTTTCATTAAATTAATTTTTTACTAAACTAATCAAATTATTAATTAATAAATGGAATTTCAATTATTTTAGTTTGTCTATTGTTAACATATCTAAATCCGTTTTTACCGAAAAAACCAGCTTCCTCTAACATTATTTTAATATCTCGATTCCACTCTGTTATAAACGTAGTAATATTAAGCTCTATAGCGTAAACTGTATTGTAATTTAAAGGATAGTCTCCTGCGCCAATTACTCCTTGTTGAGAATCCCACATGCCTATTGTTGGTCCTGAGGAGTGACCATAAGAACCTAAGGGATGAGTATAAATTGACGGTCTCAAACCTTCAGCCTTAGCTTCATTCAAAGAATTAATTAGAATTTCATTACCAGTATCTAAATAAGTAAAGTTTTTAGTTAAAATATCCTGTAACTCATTTCCTTTTTTAAATGCTTTTGTTAAAAATTCAGGAATAATGCTGTCAGATTGTTTCATAACGTAAGCAATTTGCTGACAATCTGAGTTTAATCTCAGATAAGTTATTCCAAAATCACAATGAAGTAAATCTCCATAAATAATTGTTTTATCATTAGGTCTATCTGAAAAAGAGTTTAAATGGTCCTTCTGCATTTCATCGTTACGCTGAATATCTACAGTAGGATGAAACCAAGTATCCAAACCAAGCTCTGTTACTTTCTGCCTCATCCACCACTCTACATCAGTCGTTGTAGTTAAACCAGGCTTTATTACTGAATTAGAAAATGCCTCTGAAATAATATTGTGAGTAATTTTAATAATATTTTCATATAACTTCATTTCAAATTCAGTTCTAGTTTCTATCCATAAATTAGATAATGTCTCAGCACTAACAATTTTGTTTTTATATTCAATTGGTAGAAAATCCATAAACTCATCAAAATCTGTTTTATCTAAACCATCTGAAATATTGAAATATTTAGAGAAATTTAAACCAATTTGATTAGGCTCTCTTTCTTTGATCAGCTCGACTAATCTTTGCCACTGCTCTGGTTGTTTTTCTTTATCCCATGCAGAGATTATGTTATCCCCAAAATTATATCTAGCTACAGCCAACTTATCAATTGTGTTGTTCTTTTTATCTCGATAAAAAACAATAATGGTACGTCGTCTAGCATTTAACCACTCTGCTGGAAGCATTGTTTTTAGAACAGGATCCTCATTGTATTCTCTTGAGATTAACACCCACATGTCAATCCCTGATTGATCCATAAGAATCGGCAAAAGATTGTTTAGCCTATCTTCTAGTACCTTGTTTATAACATTGGCTCTGTCTTTTTGAACTAATATTTCTTGAGAAAATAAATTAGTTGTTATTAGTATTGTGATAATTAATTTATACATAGCTGTTTAGTTTATTGTTTCTAAAGTTTTAACCCTATCTATTTTGTTTGTTCTTGTGTAGGTGAATTTATTAATAAAATAAACCTGTTTTGGAACTTCAAATTTGGTTAAATATTTAAAAATGTCATTATTTAGTTTATATTTTTTTGACTCAATTATTAAAATTAGTTTATTACCTAATAATTCATCTTTGAGGGATGAAATAATAAAATTTTTGGAAATAAAAGTAGATAGTTTGTTTTCAATTTTCTCTGGTATTAGTTTGATTCCAGCAGAATTAATGATATTATCTATCCTACCAATAATAGAAAAATTGTTAGAAGATCTAATTTCTACAATATCATTAGTAACTATTTTATCTTTAGTTAAATGAGGGGCGTCAATTACTAAACAGTTGTTTTTATTAGTAGAGATACTAACTCCACTTAGAGCTGAAAATTGATTTATATCTTGGTCATTTTTTGATATTTTTTTTACAGCAATGTGAGTAGCAGTTTCAGTCATCCCATAAGTTTCATAATAACTATCTATTTGTGAAAGAATTTTTGATCGTAAAATAGTTGAAACTTCACTCCCTCCTAAAATAAGTGTATTTATATATTTTAATTTAGCAATTGAATTATTAGCCTGCATTGGAGTCATCGCAGAAAAAAAATATTTTTTATCTATTAGATCACTTGGATTAGAAGTTGGCGTGAAAATTGATAAATCTAACCCTAAAACCATCGCTCTTACTAACATCATTTTTCCAGCAATGAAATTCATAGGTAAAAAAGATACAGCAGAATGACCAGGTAAAAGATTAAAGTAAGTGCCTGTCATACAAGCAGAGTTTACAAGGGATTGTTTCTCTAACCTAATAACTTTAGGCTTACCAGTAGAACCAGAAGTTTTACATGAAATAAAAGATTCATCATTAAAAATCTCTAAAATTAAATTAGATAAATCAGGCATTGAACTAACGTTACATGCAAGATTATTAGAAGCAAAACTTACTAATTCTTGCTTATTATAATTATTAGAATTTAATTTAAAGTTTTTGTGAATCTTAATCATAATTACAAATATACAATACGTTAAATTTATATATATTTTAACTTTATCTATAATTATAATAAATATATTTGAATCAAATGTCTATTTAAAAACATAATGAAAAAAACTCTTCTTATAATTCTAGTATTATTAGACACATTAGTATTCTCTCAATTTCACAAAACTTACGACTGGTCTAAAGAGAATTCAGAAGAAATAAAAGTTGACTCAACTTACAACGATTCTTCTCTTGGACTAATAAATAAATATATAATAGAGTATCACAGTGATATAGACAGTTTAAGTAATTCATTTGATAAGTTTTTAACTAGACATGCAAAAATAAAAATAGTAAACATTAAAGGAGTTGATTATCATAAGACACTATACATACCCATGTATAACTCATTAAGTTTAATTGATTTAAAAGTTAGGACTACAGATAGTCTTGGAAATGTTAGAAACTTAGAAAGATCAGATTTAATCGAACAAGAAAATGACGAACTCAGTACAAACTTTAAAGTCTATCAATTAAATAATCTAGAAATTAACTCCAGCCTTGAATACATTTATACCACAAAAGAAAAAAACGAAATTCATGGTAGTCAAATACTACAAGAAGAATATTTTAATAACAAAACAGAATTTATATTAATTGCAGGTAAATTCAAGTCTAAGGTAAAAGCATACAACACAAATGAGGTGTTTGATACAAAGTTGATAAATGGTGTAAAGGCAAAGAATTTTATAATTTATAATATGAATTCTATCAGCACCGAAGAGTACTCAACTGTGCAAGCTAACAGGGTTAATGTTATTTATCAATGCTATAGCGCTGACAAAAAAAACTCTCAAAACGAGTTTTGGACCAATATAACTAACAGTATCCACCCTATTGCATTTCCTAGTAAATACACTAAAGAATTAATCACTCTTAATGACCTTATTTTACCCAAGAAAGCTAACTATAGTACTTTTCAAAAGTTAAATATAATTGACAATTATTTAAAAAAAACTTTCATAATTGAAGAAAATGGAAAATCTGAATTATCTAATTTGGATTATATTCTTAAAAACAAAAAAGCAAGCAATATTGGTATCATACAGCTTTACTCTAGTTTATTTACTTACAATGATATTAATTACGAACTCTTAATAACATCAAACAGGTATTTCAATAAATTTGATCCTGAATTCTTCAATCCAGATAATTTAAGAGAGCTTTTGTTTTATATTCCAGAAGAAAAAAAATATATAATCCCAGATCGAAATGAATACAGAATTGGAGAAGCACCATTTAATGTATTAGGTAATTATGGTATTTTTATTAATAAAAATAAAGATTATTATTTCAGTACAATAAATGAAAGTGACAAGAATTATAGTGTTATAAAAAGAACTATAGGAGTAGATTTCAAAAAGATGAAAAGCGTAATCATTAATGAAGTTCAGGAATTTACAGGGCACTGGGCAACAACAAATAGAGCCTTAGTTAATTTGTCTGATGTAAATTCTGATTTAACAGATTATTTAACAACATCTGGTATAGCATCAAAAAAAGTTATCGATTACTCTATCAAAAATAAAGAGTTGAATCAATCAGAATATAATAAACCATTTGTAGTCAATTCTACTATTTCTACTGAAAGTCTAATTAACGAGCATAAAACAGATTACCCAACCAAAAAAAGATTAAAAAAATATAATTTTAAGCTAGGTAGTATAATTGGAACTCAAAGTCAATTGTACTCTGATAGTGAAAGAGTAAATCCAATCGAAATTAGATATCCGAATTTTTATGAGTATTCAATAACTATAAAAATTCCAAGGGGCTATAAAATTGAAGATGCTAAAAAAATTAATATTAACAAAAAGTATGTTTCTAATGGAAATATTACAGCAAAATTTAAATCAAATTATACAATAAATAAGAACCTACTCACAATAACTATAGAAGAATTTTACAAGTCACTAAAATACAGTAAGGCAAAGTACCAAGATTTTAGAGAGGTAATTAATGCAGCAGCTGACTTTAATAAATTAGAAATTACATTTATAAAGAATTAATCTTTACAATATTGATAGGCCCAGTATATTAATCCTAATTGTAATGGGATTCTAGTTAATAGTAATAATTTATTTAAATAATAATTATCCAACACTTCATATGTAAATATCATATCTAAATGAACTAAGAAGAAGCTTATAAGCATCAGTATAATTAAGTATGCAGCTATTTTTCTTAAAAAACCAGTTAGTAGTGCTAAAGCTAAAATAATCTCTGCATATCCGCTTAAATCTACTAACAGTTGATGTGAAGGCATAAAAGCAGGCATTACATCTAGAAAAAACTCAGGGTTAGTGAAATGCGCTATCCCTGTAAATAAATAAAAGGACGACATTACATATAAGTGCCATTTATATTTCAAACTATTTAATTATTGGTTTATATTCTCAGTCTCTAACGTTTCAACTGGTCCAGCTAACTTGTTAAACCAGTTATTCCAATTGTATTTTTTTGAAAAAATTAAAAGTAATATTGGAAATATAACAAATACAGGAACTATAATTTCTGATGCGCCCATAGAGGATGGATCAGCAATTGATGTGTAAATTGAATATGTTTGAAAAGCAGTCCAGTCAGCAGTCACTAATAAAGCAGTAAACAAGTTATTAGCAGCGTGAAACCCTAAAGCCAACTCCATTCCTTCATCCATTAAAGTAAGAATCCCTAAAAAGAATCCAGTACCTATATAATAAATCATTATTATGTTACCTAGCTTATCAACTTCAGGATTAGCTATGTGCAATAAACCAAAAGCAACAGAAGTAACAATTAACGGAACCCATTTATTTCTAAAAATATTACCAATTCCCTGCATCAAATAACCACGGAACATATACTCCTCAAAGCTAGTTTGCAGAGGAACTAAGCAAATTGCAATAACAGCTAAGATTAAAAACCTATTTATCTCGAAATTAAAAACATAATCATCTGGTGATAAGTATATGTCCACCATTGTCATAGCAGTTGATATAACACCCCAAAGAATAAATGCAAATGCAACCCTACTCCAATCAATTTTAG